>Ga0209749_1000361_pt1 | contig 67667 bp, 58 predicted proteins | sample EPASupsiteSAE347_FD_187267 | JGI IMG/M metagenome (GOLD analysis project Ga0209749, IMG submission 187267) | Bioremediated contaminated groundwater from EPA Superfund site, New Mexico - Sample SAE3-47 (SPAdes) (version 2) | ecosystem: Environmental > Aquatic > Deep subsurface > Groundwater >... | reverse complement strand
TACAGCGCCGCTGCCTATTGCGACAGCCTGACCAACAAGTCCGGCGGCAAGGGAACCGACCTCGACCGTATGGCCGCCGCCGCCCTGCTGTTCAACGGCGAGATGGGCACCAAGATCGGCCTCGACGCCATCCAGATCTTCGGTGGTTACGGATACTGCACGGAATACGCAATTTCCCGTCACTTCCTGGATCAGAAACTGTGGGAAATCGGCGCCGGCACCTCGGAAATCCGCCGCATGATCATCGCCCGCGAGCTCATGAGAGACGACTTCAAGAGCGGTTTGTAAGATCCAAACTCTTTAATTTTTGAATAATATAAAGAAAATGCCATGGCTGATCCCGGCCATGGCATTTTTTTGGTCATTTGACAACATTTAGAAAATCAGTTATCAAAGCTCGGTGCAGGACAGTGCATAATTAGAGAACTTTGCATAGCGGCGGAAAAATGGTTCGCAAGCAGCGAATCAAATGTTTTTCGCCGGTCCGTGATTGAATTTAACATCTGGTAATCAATCACAATTATATGCAAAAAAAACCAGAAGCGAAAAAGATTTTTGAGCTGCGGCGAAGCCGTTTTTCAAAGGACTCCATTAAGGGCCTCGGTATGTCTTATCGTTCCATTTCCATAACGATCTTCCTGGTCGGTATGTTTCTCACTGGAGGATCTTCGTGGGCCAAGGAAGACACGGCATATCTGACTTTTCAGAAATCCGCTCCGGGACGGCCGGGGACCATGATCTACACTGTCAAAAAGGGAGAAGGCCTTTTTGACATTGTGCGCCGGGTAACAGGGGAAACAACCCACCGCGCTCAGATCATCCGCAAGTATAACCCCCGTATCAAGAATCTGAACCTTATTTACCCGGGACAAAAGATTATCTTGCCGGTCAGGGCAACAGCCACGGATCCCTCAGCAGCGACATCTCCCATGCCCGCCCCGCCTCCTTCGCCGCGGACGGGCATCCTGAAAGATGACATGCCGTACCCGGCCCCGGTCAAATGGACGCTGGTGAAACAGGCACTCGGCCAAATCGGCGCCACGGTAACGACCCAAGGCAAATATTACCTCCCCCTGGGCAACCTGGGGCAGATCACGATCGATTGCAGGAAAATCCCCATGGTCGAATTTGCAGACAGGGAGATTGTCTTTATCGATTTTCGTAACCAAATACCTGACAACCTCAGGCAGTTGATCCGTCGAACCTGGAAACACTACGCCGTTATCAGGTTGAATCCGCAATCGGAAGCCCCCGTCCTTTTAGAGCAGATCATTCAGGCGTCAAACACCCATACGATGACCCGCCAGGAGCAACCCGTAAGAATAGGAGCGCAGCCGGCTCTGCAGATTCCTGCCTCCTGGACAATCACCCGCAAATCACCCACAGTGGCAGGCACATATCATTCCATAGCTCTTTGGACCAGGTCGGAAGGGACACAAGCTCTTCCTGAACCCTTAAAGGCCTACGCCGGATCGAAAGGATGGGAGATCATCGAAGCGGTCCGGGACAAAATTGTCATACCCGCTCCGGCTGACCAGATTCCGGCCAGGCCGGTTTCAAAGCTTACTTCCGTATCACTGATCGATTTGGCCGGCGATTGTTTTCAGAGGCTGGGGATGCATACGCAAAGGACTGGGGAAGTTAAAATCTTTGACTCTGGCCGTGACGGTTTTGATCTGAGAATAAAGGCTGATCTCCTGGTGAGCAATGGCAACCAAAGGCTCGTTTTGCTTACCAAACCCCTGCCCAATCAATTCCTTAAAATGCTCAACCAGGACCGGACGGAAGTCATTATCATCACGGAGGGGGACACCAGGAAGTTGATTCTCGAAAAGTCATTCAAGGCCCTGAGCATACCATGGGAGGACAATTCATTCTCATTTTCCGTAGCGGAGAACACCGCACCGGCCGGAATATCAATCTCTTTTTCAGCTCTCAGAATTTCACCAAATAAAAACAAATATTGGTATTTCATCGATTTCGACATGGATGAACGTATTAATGGTTATCTTTCTGAAAAAATGGGCTTGCTGGTTATAGGATATTGAAATTTAAAGCCATATCACTATTTTCCGGCGGCCTTGACAGCATTCTCGCTGTGAAAATAATCCAGAATCAAGGCATCTCCGTGCAGGGGGTAACTTTTGAAACCCCCTTTTTTAGCGCCCGCAAGGCGCAAGAAACGGCCAGGAATATCCGGTTGCCCCTTCTTGTTGTCGACATTACGGATCAACATCTTGCCATGATCAAAGCTCCCAGATACGGTTACGGCAAAAACATGAACCCCTGTATCGATTGCCACACCCTCATGCTTAGAACCGCGGGAAAAATCATGGAAGAAACAGACGGAGATTTCATTTTAACAGGGGAAGTCCTGGGGCAGCGGCCCATGTCTCAGACCAGGCAATCCCTCTCTATAGTGGCGAAAAATTCCGGCTACGCAGACTATATCATCAGGCCGCTGAGCGCCCGGTTGCTTGGCGAGACGCGACCGGAACAGGAGGGCAAGGTTGACCGGCGGCAAATGCTGGCCATTCAGGGCCGGGGCAGAAAAGCACAACTGGAGATGGCGAAATCTTACGGAGTCGGTTATTTTCCACCACCAGCAGGCGGATGTCTCTTGACAGACCCCATGTTTGCCAAGCGCCTGAAAGATCTCTTTGCCCTTGCTCCTGAACATGACATCAGGGACATTGAACTGCTCAAGTATGGCCGGCACTTCCGGAGCGGGGGCGCCGTGAAGATCATTGTGGGACGGAACCACAAGGACAATGAAGCCATGCAGAAACTTATCAGGGAAGGCGATACGGTCATAGGCATGGTTCATGTGCCGGGGCCGCTTGTCCTGATACCCGGCGGCGGCGATGAGAATACAATGAATAATGCGGCCCGGCTATGTGTTCTTTATAGCGACGCTCCTGAAAATGAAGAAGGGCTCGTCAATATAACCAGCGGCGGTGAATCTTGCCTCAGGGCATTTCCACCGGCAAGTCGCATTGACGCTGAGCGATGGATCATTTAATAAAGGATAAGCATGTTACCTCTTGAAGGGATGCAAATACTCGATCTTTCTCAGATGTTGCCGGGGGGTCTCTGTACTCAGATTTTAGCCGATTTGGGGGCGGATGTAATCAAAATTGAGAATCCCCTTGGAGGAGACGGCTTTCGTAGCGCCCCTCCAAGGATCGGCGCCAACGGCAGTTTCTTCCACATTCTGAACCGAAACAAAAGAAGTATTGCCCTGAATATTAAAAAGCCTGCCGGGAGAGAGATTTTCCTGAAAATGGCCGTCCACGCCGACGTCATCATCGAAAATGGCCGACCGGGCGCTATGAAAAAAATGGGCTTGGCCTATGAAGACATGGAGCGTCTCAATTCCAGGATGATCTATTGCTCATTAACCGGTTTCGGTCAGACCGGGCCATACCGCGAACGCCCTGCGCATGATATCAATATCCTTGCCATCTCTGGCATTCTGGACCTCTTAGGTGAGAAGGGAAGGCCGCCCATCGTCCCCGCCATAATGATTTCAGGAGCCGGCGGAGGAGGTATCAATGCGGCCCTGGCCATAATGGCGGCCCTGTTGCGACGGGAAAGGACAGGCAAGGGTCAATATCTCGACGTCTCCATCCTTGATGGACTAAGCCCTTTCCTCGCCCTCATGATGTCGGAATATCTTAGCCGCAACGAGGCCCCCGTCCGGGGGGAATCGCGTCTCGGCGGCGGGCATGCCTGCTACAACATCTATGAGACAAGAGACGGAAAATTCATTGCCATTGGATGTTTAGAGGAGAAATTCTGGATGGAACTATGCCGTTGTTTAGGCAGGGAAGACCTCAAAGAAGACCTGATGGCCCCGCTCCCCCGGCAAACCGAGATGATTCAGGAACTCAAGACCATTTTTTTACAGAAAACCAGGGAGGAATGGCTGGTAATCCTTGATCGATACAATATATGCTTCTCCCCGGTAAACTCCCTCCCGGAGGCACTGAACGACCGGCAGATTCAGCATCGCGGCTTGTGGTTTCAAACATCTCACCCCACTGAAGGCAGGATTCCCCAGCAATCCTTCCCGGTAAAGTTCTCCCAAGATAACCCGGAATTGCGAATCCCGCCGCCACTTCTCGGAGAGCACACGCAGGAGATTCTGAAAGCCCTGGGGTACGATGAGTCGGCCATAGAGAATTTGAGGACCGCCGGAGTCGTGTAATTCCGGTTCCGGAATAAAGTCAGACAGAATAATCGGTTTTGTCTATCTGTTGGGGCGGCATCTCCCGGCGGGCATAGTCGAGATAAACCCTTTCATCCATGAACAACTTGAAAAGGTCAGCGTCAATGTGTCCCGCCTTAACCATGCCGCTGAGAATGCCAACAGCCTCTGAAAGCGTATTGGCGCGCTTGTAGGGACGGTCCTCTGCTGTCAGGGCTTCAAATATGTCGGCCAGGGCCAGTATCCTCGCCTGCAAGGGAATTTCATCTTCTTTCAGACCCCATGGATAACCGGAGCCGTTGAGCTTCTCATGATGTAAGGCGGCATAGTCGGCCACGCGTTTCAAATTTCTCGGAAACGGTAGTTGCGAGAGGAGCTTGTGGGTAACCATGGCGTGATTATTGATAATATCTCTTTCCTTTTCCGTCAGCGTCCCATGCTGCACACAGAGATTATGAAGCTCATCTTCGGTGAGCAAAGATTCCATATTCCCATCGTGAACCAGTTTCCTTGACCCTATTTCCTGCAAGCGTGCGATCTCTTCCCGTCCCAGGGCAACAGCCCCGGAGTTTACATCGGCAAGGAATCTCATATCCTCTCGTAGCTGGTTGGCAAAGTCCTCCTCGCTATTTGTCTGGAAATCGACTTTCCGAGCTTCTTCCGGAGCTGTTCTCAATGAGGCGAGCTCATGATCCTTCAGGATAATTTCTCCACGGGTTTTTACCAGATCCAATCGATCAAATATTGTCTCCAACTTTGTTGCCTTATTTACAACGTATTCGGGTGTTGTAATCTTTCCCAGGTCATGAAGCCAGGCGGCAAAGCGGAGTTCCTTCATTTGATCATTACTGAATTGCACCCGGGCAAAAGGACCCCCATCGCTATTGTTGATTTTGTCAGCAATAGCCATCGTGATATCGGCAACCCTTCGTATGTGACCACCCGTATAAGGCGATTTCTCGTCAATAGCCAGGGCGATAGTCTTCACAAAAGCTTCGAGGAGGCTTTCGAGGTCCTGGATAAGCCGGTTCTTAGAAAGCGCCACCGCCGCCTGGGAAGCAAAAGATTCAGTGATCATCTGGTCTTCCCAAGAAAATTCGATCACCTCTTCCGTTTCCTCTCCCATGGCATTCAAAAGCTGCAGGACGCCGATTATTTCCTGCTCGTGATTTTTCATCGGGACAACGAGCATGGATTTGGAACGGTAGCCATTCCGGGCGTCGAATTCCCTGGTACCTTCAAAATTGAATCCCACCGCATTGTAGACATCGGGGATATTGACAACTTTGCCTGTTAACGCCGCATAAGCAGAGACATTGGCAAGATTAGGGTTATCCTGAACATCCGCCAGCCTAACGGGCGGCCAATTGATTTTCCCTCCCGCGCACCCCATCCTGATGCCCAGGGTTTTATTTTGAACAATGGCAAATTCAAGGAAATGGCCGTCGTCAGACAAGACATAAAGTGTTCCCCCATCGGCATTGGTCAGATTGCGAGCCTCATCGATGATGAGTTCAAGAAGCCTCGCCAAATCCCTTTCCGCAGACAGGGCCACACCTATCTTGGTCAAGTGCTCTATTAAATGCGGGGTATACTGGGTTGATTCTCTCTTCATGGAATCGCCTTATACCTCCCGATAATGATGCGGGAAAGTCTTTCTTCGATCCCAAACATCATCAGGCGCCGAACTTTTCCAGACGTCTTGCATGGGCAAGGGCCTGGCCCATTAGATACATCATGGGCATCCGACCCAGACCACCGCGGATGCAGTCTCGCTCGGCAAAAAATGTGACCATGTCCGGCCGGCATGTGGCCGCAGACAGGATGACCGGCACCGGATGCCAGGAATGGGAAGCCAGAACCGCCGGAGTGGAATGGTCTCCCGTCACTACCAGGACATCGGGATTTAGATCGGTAATCTGCGGCAGCAGCTTATCCAGTTCTTCGATGACCGTTACCTTGCCGTCGAAATTGCCGTCCTCTCCCCGGGAATCGGTGGCTTTAATGTGGACGAAGAAGAAATCATGATCGCGGTAATTCTCCCGTAGCACGGCTATCTCTTCTGCTACCGTTTCCGTCTGCCGGGCAATTTCCATCCCCAACAGCCTGGCAATGCCGCGATACATGGGATAACTGGCAATCGCCAGGGCGTTTAGGCGGTACCGGTCATACAGAGAAGGGTATCTGCGGTATTTTGCGTAGCCCCGCAGGAGCATCATGTTGGCCTTCGGTTCTGCGGACAGAACTTCTCTGGCCCGATCAATGATACCGGTCAGGATAGCCTCCGTGTATTTTGCCTCCGGAGCCAGAGCCAGGGGCGGCAGGGGCGGCATCCCCGTATGCTGGGGATCGGTTTCCTGAATCCCCTCGGCAAGGTCCTCCCCCCGCAACACCAGGACGGCCCGGTGTTCCTTCACCGGCTGGAATATGACCTCCACGTTGCCATCACGGGGGATGCTTTCCTGGAGTTTATTACAGACGCGGCGGTTCGTGTCGTTGTCAATGCGACCGGCCCTCCGATCCACAATAAGACCGTCACTGTTGATCGTCGCAAAGTTGATACGGATCAGGAGATCCTGCTCCGTCATGGGAAAGTCGATTCCCGCCCCCTCAAGAATCCCCCGGCCAATATTGTTCTTCACGGGATCATACCCGAAAAGGGCAAAATGGGCGGGGCCGCTGCCCGGGGTAATCCCGTAGCCCACGGGGTCCAGAAGTCCGCATACGCCTTTCTTGGCCAATGCATCCAGATTCGGGGTCTGCGCGGCTTCCAGTTCGGTCATTCCCTCCGGACCAGGCAGACCGCCGAGACCGTCCATGATGAGAAATACGATCTTTGTCGTGTTGGGTATAGCCAGGGTGTCGATCAATTCGGGATGCATAACTATTCTCCATATAAAAGATAGAGCGGAATAAAATTCCGCTCTATCTGTTCACACTTGGGGTTTTCCTGCCCTTTGGCAGGGTTCACTTGAACTACATGAAACTTTCTTCAGGGATGTCGATAGAGCTGCGGTCGCCGCACTTCATAGACTTCTCAAATCCGAAGATATCGGTAACATGATTCATGATATAGAACCTGGCGCTGGCGATTTTGCCCTTGTAGAAATTGGCATCGAAGTGGCCGTCACCCAGTTCTTTGAGCTTGGCTGCCGCCAGGATGGCCTGGTCGAGCAACAGCTTGCCGCAGTAAACTCTCGCGCCTGCATGCATGGTCCGGGTAGCGAAGAGCTGTTTCATCTGCTTATCGCCGGCTGTCCAGGCCGCATTCATCTCCACGATATCCTTGAAAGCAACCATGGCATCCGCCATCATTGCGAATTCTGCCGCGAATTCGTCGGTCTTCTTACCGGCGACGAATGCGTCGATTTCCGCTACCCACTTCCGGAACGGCGCACCGTCGTTCATGGTGAACTTGCGGCCCGTATAGTCCTGGGCCTGGATGAAGTTCGTACCTTCCCAGATGCCGTAGATCACGACGTCCCGGTAAAGTTCCGCCGGGGCATATTCTTCCATGAAGCCGTAGCCGCCGAGGCACTGGATCGCCTCTTCGGTGGTGCGCCTCGCCATATCGGACGCATAGGCCTTGCACAGCGGGTTGTTGATCATAAACATATCATCGTAATAGGCCCTCTCCTCCGGCGTGGCCGCATCCACAGACAGGTCGCGGTAGAGATAGGACTGGAAAATCAAGGCCCGGCAGGCCTCCATGATGGACTTCTGGAACAACAACATGCGGCGGACATCTTCGTGTTCGATGATCCGGACGCTGGGTCCCTTGGGATTGGTGGAATGTTTGCTCTGCACCCGGATCTTGGTATAATCCAGAGATGCATAATAGGCGGCGCCAATGCAGCCCAGAGAGAATAGTCCGGTGTTCAGACGTTCTTCGTTCATAAAGGCGAACATCTGCTTCATACCTACGCCTCTGCCGTCCACCACTTCTTTTCCACCGACCATCCAGCCGTAACAGTTATTGTTTTCACCCATGGACAGGGTACAGGTAGAAGAACCGTGAATGCCCAGTTTATGCTCAATATTCATGGTGGTCACGTCATTCCAGGCGCCCACGGAGCCGTCATCGTTGACCCAGAACTTGGGCACCAGGAAGAGGGAAATGCCGGCGGTCCCTTCTTTGGCGCCCGGGGTCTTGGCCAGCATCAGGTGGATAATGTTTTCCGCCAGGTCGTGGTCTCCGGAGGTGATGAAACATTTCGTACCGGTGAGCTTGTACTTGCCGGGAGTGTCGGTGGGGAACGCCTTGCTTTGGACCGCGCCGACCTCGGAGCCGGCCCCCGGTTCGGTCAGGCCCATGGTACCGCACCATTCACCGGAGATCATTTTGGGGAGAAACAGGTCCTGTTGTTCTTTGGTGCCGTATTCCTGGAGCACGGTGATAGCGCCCTGGGTGAGACACCAGAACATGACGATGGACGGTGATGCGGCTGTCTGCATTTCGAGAATCGGAGCATACCAGGTCAGCGGTATTTTTCCTTCGCCGCGGAAGCCAAACTGCTGTGCTACCGACGCCTCTTGGACGGTTTTATAAACATTCTTAAACGAGTCGGGGGTGACAACGGCATGTTCATTACCGCCCACATACTTCGCCCCTGGTTCATCGGCGTCTTTATTGGCCGGACACATCACGTCACGGCAGATTTTGTTGTTAACGTCGAGGAAATTATCGATGTCGTCAATCCCGTAGAATTCTTTGTAAGCGTCAAGGGTCAAGAGCTTATCCATACCGAGCCATTCTTTAATCTGGAACGTAATATCGCGCGTTTGATACAACCAAGTAGAATGTGCCATTTCAAATCCCTCCTAATATTTGTTTAACTGACTACTGCGATGACTGCCAGCGGGGGTTGTCTCATGAAAAAATCGCTTAATGCCAATAGTGGGAAAGGACAACGCCCTCTCTCATCGAGATGAGGGCGTTATGCCCTTTCGTCTGTTAGCAACCCTTGAAATTCGCCTTCCTCTTTTCCAGGAACGCCTTCATCCCCTCTTTCTGGTCGTCGGTGCTGAAACACTGGGCGCAGCATTCAACTTCCAGCTTGTTGGCGTTATCCAGGGCCAGATCATAGCCGTAAACGATGGCGTGTTTCGCCATTTTCAGGGCAAAACCGGGCAGGCCGGCGAGTTTGGCGGCGAACTTCTTTGTCTCCGCCATGAGCTGATCCGCCGGGAAAATTCTGTTGACGAGACCGACTTCATAAGCCCGCTGGGCGTCAAGCTGTCCGCCCCCCATGATGATTTCCTTGGCCCGGCCCACACCGATGAGGCGCGACAGCCGCTGGGTGCCGCCCCAACCGGGAATCAGGCCGATGAGGATCTCGGGCTGACCGAAACGGGCCTTATCGGAAGCAAAGCGCATATCGCAGGCCATCGAAATTTCCGTTCCGCCACCCAGGGCGAAGCCGTTGATCGCCGCGATTGACGGTTTGCCCATCGTCTCGATGAGGCGCAGGGTGGCATGGCCTAATTCCATAAATTCCATGGCCTGCTGGGGCCGCATTTCCTGCATCTCGGAAATGTCCGCCCCGGCTACGAAGGCCTTGTCACCGGCGCCGGTAAGGATAAACGCCTTGATCGCCGCATCGGTCTGGCAGCGCATGGCTGCATCATAGAGCTCTTTCATGGTGACAGAGTTCATCGCGTTTAAGGCCTTGGGCCTGTTAAAAGTGATCGTTGCTACACCGTCTTCCACGTCAAATAAGAGATTCTGATATTCCATTAATTATACCCCCTTTTAGCTAAGGCATCCCGAAAGATGCGGATTCCCCTATTTCTGGCTATAATCGTAAACACCTCTGCCGACTTTCCGGCCAAGCCAGCCGGCATCAACATATTTCTTCAGCAGCGGCGAGGGGCGGTACTTTGAATCGCCGAAACCCTTGTAAAGGACATCCATGATGGCCCAGCAGGTATCCAGCCCGATAAGGTCGGCCAGGGCCAGGGGGCCCATGGGGTGATTCATCCCAAGGATCATGATGTCGTCGATGGCCTTGGGTGTGCCTACGCCTTCCATGAGGGCGCAGAAGGCCTCGTTGATCATGGGCATGAGAATGCGGTTGGAGATGAAACCGGGGAAGTCGTTGCATTCCACGGGAACCTTTCCGAACTGTTTGGTGAGGCTCTCCGTCAGGTCATAGGTCGCCTGTGAGGTCGCCAGTCCCCGGATGATCTCGACCAGCCTCATGACCGGAACGGGGTTCATGAAGTGCATGCCGATGACCTTGTCCGCCCGCTTGGTCGCCCCGGCAATGCGGGTGATGGGGATGGACGAGGTATTCGTGGCCAGGATGACATCGGGCTTGCAGAACTCATCGAGTTTCCTGAAGATGCCGAGTTTCAGATCTTCTCTCTCAACGGCCGCCTCGACGACGAAATCGGCGTCCTTCATATCTTCAAGATTCGTGCTTTTCTTGATCCGGCTCATGATCTCCGCCTTCTTATCCGCCGTGATCTTTTCTTTGGCAACGAGCCGGTCGAGGTTCTTCGCGATGGTGTCGTAGCCTCTGTCCACAAACTGCTCGGCGATGTCGTTCATGATGACATTCAATCCGCCGGGATAGGCTGCCACCTGGGCGATGCCGTTTCCCATCTGTCCGGCGCCAATGACGCCAAAGGTCTTAACTGCCATGTTTAACCCTCCTTATGAGATTTAGAGTTCATGAAGGGGCGGCCCGAAAAGGCGCCGCCCCGGTCATACCAACTTTATTAGACAGCCTCGAGAATAATGGACATCCCCTGACCGCCGCCGATACAGAGGGAGGCCAGGCCGAGGTTCACGCCTTTCTTCTTCATCTGCATGGCCAGGGTATAGGTGATCCTGGCGCCGGTATTGCCGATGGGGTGACCAATGGAGATACCGCTGCCGTTGAGGTTGCACTTGTCGAGATCGACATCGAGTTCCTTGATACATCCCAGAGCCTGACATGCGAAGGCCTCGTTCAGTTCAATCAGACCGATGTCCTTCATGGTGATACCAAGTTGCTTGAACAGCTTCCGCGTCGCCGGGATGGGACCGAGACCCATGTACGCCGGATCCACACCACCGGAGGCAAATCCCTTGATCTTTGCCAGCGGCTTCAGACCCAGTTCTTTGGCCTTTTCGGCGCTCATGACAACCACTGCCGTGGCGCCGTCATTGATGCCCGAGGCGTTGCCGGCCGTAACGGTGCCTGTCTTCTTGAAGACCGGCGAGAGTTTCGCCATCTTTTCGAGGGTCGTATCCATGGGCCGCTCGTCCACGGCAAAGACCTTCGGATCGCCCTTCCGCTGGGGAATGACGACGGGGACGATTTCGTCAGCGACGGCGCCGCTCGCAATGGCCGCTCTCGCCCGGCGATGGCTTTCGTAGGCCAGTTTGTCCTGTTCTTCTCTTGTGATACCATACTTTTCGGCAATATTTTCCGCCGTGAAGCCCATATGGTAACCATTGAAGATTTCCCAGAGGCCGTCATGGACCATGAGGTCCGTGATCTTACCGAAGGGCATGTTCATCCGGAATCCCCAGCGGGCGTCGGCCAGCCCGTAAGGAACGTTGCTCATATTTTCCATGCCGCCGGCCACGATGATATCCGCATCGCCGGCCCTGATCACCTGCGACGCCAGGGCAATGGCCTTCATACCAGACGCGCACACTTTCTGAACGGTGAAAACATTACTTTCCTCGGGAAGACCGGCAAAGATTGCCGACTGTCTCGCGGGATTCTGGCCGCAACCGGCATTCAGGACATTACCCATGATGACCTCGTCAAAATACACCGGGGTCAGGGAATTGTCGTAGGCATAGTATTTCTTCTGGACATCCGTCATATCGAAATCGCCGAAGATCGTCGGCCGGGCTGCCTTGATGGCGTCCGTAATGGCCGGGCGGAGCCCTGCCCTGATGATGGCTTCCTTAATAACCAGCCTGCCTAACTCTACTACCGAGACACCCTTCAGGGACCCGCCGAACTCGCCGACGGCAGTCCGGGCGCCGCTTACAATAACCGCTTCTCTCATACTGCTACTTCTCCTTTCAAAAAAATATATTCACATTATTTATCCACTCTGATCAGCATCGCATCACCTTGGGCGTGGCCGGAACAGATGCCGCACGCTCCAATGCCGCCACCCCGCCGCCGCAGTTCATAAGCAAGGGTCATAAGGATCCGGGCCCCTGTGGCGCCGATGGGATGTCCGTAGGCGATGGCGCTGCCGTTGGGATTCACCTTTTTGAACATCTCTTCCTTGCTCATTCCCAGGATGGTGCGGGCGCTGACGATGGCCACGGCCGCAAAGGCTTCGTTGATCTCGATGACATCGAGCTGATCGACGGTCATGTCGTTCTGATCGAGGATCTTCTTGATGGAAAGACCGGGTACCGTGGCAATATCTTTCGTCGGCTGGGATACTTCGGCGTAATCGAGAATCGTGAAGAGGGGTTTCATGCCGAGCTTGTCGGCCATCTCCTTGCTCATGAGCATGCAGACATCGCCGCCGTCGTTGACGCCGGGGGCGTTTCCCGCCGTTACGCTGCCAGTCTCTCCCGTCACGGTACTCTTGTGATTGAAGACAGGGGGGAGTTTGGCAAGCCCTTCCATCGTCGTTCCTGTTCTTGGTCCTTCGTCCTTGTCAAAAACGATGACTTCTTTTCCCTTCTTTATTTCCACCGGGAAGATCTCGTCATCAAGTTTTCCCGCTTTCATGGCCGCGACGGCCCGCATCTGGGACTGATAGGCCCATTCGTCCTGATCCTGGCGGGTAAAACCGAATTCGTCGGCCGTTTCAGAACCGTGGATGGCCATGTGGCGATTGTAGAAAGCGTCCCAGAGACCGTCAAGAACCATCGCATCCACAAGCTTGCCGTTCGGTAATCCCATCCGGGCCCCCCATCGCATATCGGGAAGGACATAGGGGCAATTGCTCATGCTCTCCTGGCCGCCGGCGATGACGATTTCGGCCCTGCCGGTCTGAATCATCTGTACGGCGAGATCAATAGTCTTGATCCCGGAAGAACATACCTTATTGACTGTAATCGAGGGAACGCTCTCCGGCAGTCCCGCCAGCAGCGTTGCCTGACGGCTCGGCACCTGTCCGCAACCGGCGGGAACGACCTGGCCCATGAAGACATAGTCAACATCCTCGCCCTTCACTTTGCCGTTCGTTCTCCGGAGGCATTCCTTGATGGCCATCGCCCCGAGCTGGGGAGCGTCAAAACCCTTTAGAGACCCCCCGAAGACGCCATAAGGGGTCCGACAGGCCTCTACACAGACCACTTCGCGCAGGCCCTTAAAAGCATTCTTGATTTTCTTGCCCATCCCCGAAAAATCCGGTTTCCGCTCGCCAAATTTGGCAATCTTCGCATCCTTGTAATATTCCTTCCTCGTTTTATCCAACTTCTGTGGCACTTTCTCCATTTCCTCCTCCTTTTCTCCTCTTCACCGGCTCCGTTCAAGTATTTCCTGGGAATCCCGCTCTTCACCGGTGTGTATTGTTATAATTGTCAAATCATCCGGCAGGGACTAATTTCATCCCTCACTGCCAATGGAAATAAAGGCAATTATCCCGTGCAAACAAATGCAAAATAAAAACATATGGGCTAATATTTTTTTGTGCGTGAGAATGGAGGCAGCTTGAGGTCGATCCGGCGCCTCCTGGCCTGTCTGTCCTTGCGGAAGTATGTCGCATCACGGCCGGGTCATCTCCTTCAACATCAGGGATTTCAAGCTCAATGACTCTTTACTCGAGATACTCGCTTACAATATGTGTGTCAGTGGGTAATAGAGGCGGGGACTTTCAAGATTCAGCAAAAGTCTTCATCCGCACAACCACGGAACCTATATACCTTTCAGATTTGGTTGTCAAGACGAATCCCAATGTTTTTATGATGATTTAATGACTTTCAGTCAGACCTTTTTTGGTTCTCAAAATCGGATAATCCGTCAAGTTTTGCATAAAATTAAACCCAATTAGCGAGACTCCTGATCAAACCCCTAATCAAAGTACTTGACAACCAAGGAAATCGAGATAAATATAAAGCCAATTTTCAGTAACGGACCAAACAATTATATTAAGGAGGGGATTAAGTTATGAAGTATTTCAGATTTACAGTAGCATCGATTTTGGTTATGTCATTGATCATGATGTTCATCGGCTGTGCGAAACCACCGGAAGCTGAGAAAGCGGCTGCCAAGACAGCTATGGACGCCGCTGTAACCGCAGGCGCTGACAAGTATGCCGCTGCCGATTTCAAAACTGCCAAGGGCGCCTGGGATGCTTCGGAAGCGCAGATGAATGACAAGAAGTACGAAGAAGCCAAGCAGGGCTACTTGAGCGCCAAGGCCGCCTTCGAAAAAGCTGTCGGCGCTGCCGCAGCGGGCAAGAAGGTGATGACCGATGAGGCTAATGCAGCTGTGGCCGCCCTGGAAGAAGGATGGAAGAATCTTGCCGCCGCAGCCAAGGGCGTCGAGAAGAAGATGAAGGAAAAGAAAGAGGCATGGGAGGCAGACTCGAAGGTCTTTGAGGACGGATTGAAAGCAACCAAGGATATGATTGCCGGTGATCCGGCCGGCGCCAAGAAGAAGGCCGCTGAGCTGAAATCCGTTATCGACAAATGGGACGCCACGTTCAAGGAACTGGCGGCAATCCCTGACAAACCGGTGAAAAAAGGCAAGAAGAAATAATCTAATATCTTTCAATTGTTAAGAAACCAATAAGCGCTTCGTCCCTTTGGGCGGAGCGCTTCTTTTATCTCAAGGACAATATTCTAAATCTCCAGGGTAAATGATGTTTTTTCACCCTCCCCTTTCCGCCGCCGGAGTTCTCCCAGGGGCGTTTGCACCGCATCCATACCCGTTTCATCGAAGAACTGATCAAGCTTTTTTTCATACTGAGCCATAAGAATCATGATTTCCCGTTGCTGCTTCCTGAGTTTCACGTATTCCTGAAGAAGATTCTGGAATTGCAGGGAATCCGCCGAAAGCCCCAGGGGCTGGCTGAAGGACTCGGCGGTGACACCGCGAACGTGGATGATCGGAGTCGGATAGAGGTTTGTGCCCAGTTCAAATGCACAGTTGCAGGACACGGCGGAGGTGACGGCGGGGATACGCGCCCTGATCTTTGGGCAACTCATGGGATTCCCCCGCAAACGGGACTTCATGAACAGCGATGGATCGGCTTGGAGAACCCTTTGAAACAAAGAGTTAACAGCCTCCGGCCCCTGTTCCAGATGCCCCACAGTATGAATGAGAACCAGCGTCTCTTCTTTGGAAAGCTGGGCCGTCCGGTGAATCTTTTCGACGATGGCGTGCAGGACTGGGCAACGGGCAATAATAGCCTGAAACTGGGGGTCCCGCTCCAAGTCATAGGCCTCGGCCAGCTCCGGAAACGCCGCCGTTTCCCCCGGGAACTCACGCCGGCGCCCTGGCTGCCTTACCAATGCCGCTACCGTTTCCGGTAATTCGGGCCCTTCCCAAGGCAGCATTTCTTCACGCGGAACAGCCGGAGGTGTTTCCATAACATCCAGTTCTGATCTTGCCGCCGTCGCATCCTTCATCGCCCCGGCCTGCGGTGCATGGAACTGGCGCTGAATAAAGGCATAAATCGCCCGCTTGGAAGTCCTTTTCACGGTTGTCAGAAAACTGAACTGCTCCGGGTAAGGCTCACCGTCGGGTTGAATGAAACGGGCCGGTTTGCCTGTCCGCTTGTGAATCCCCAGAGGTAGCTTGATCAGATTCCCCAGACCTCCCCGGGCCACTGTTCCCTGCCGGGGAAATACCTCTACTGTAACCTCCATCGGCAACGGCAGCAACCGGCCAGCCAAAAGATCGCCGAATTTCTTGGCCACCCCGGCAGGCACGGGCGAATCGAGGAAGATCCAGACGTGGCGGCCTTTGAACCCAGAATCCTCAAGATATACGGTAACTTCAGCGGCGGCGGCAAGATCCATGAGGCGGCAGGCCGTCTGGTGGACCTTCTTCATGGCCATCTCCCATAGACGTTGGCTCGTAATAGCCTTTTTAACAGCAAATTTGGCCAGATCGAAATCGAAGGCAATGAAATTAACCGTGTTGTCCATCCGGACGGGATAGACGCCGGCAGTAAAATTGCCAAGTAGATGGTTTTCCGCAACCTTTGGGGTCAGTGGCTCTTCAACGGGCGTATAACCGGATTCGCCGGTCGGGCTAACCCACTGGCGGGCGTAAACGCCTTCTCGTCCTCCAAAGAGGGAAAGAAATGTCACCAGGTGATGGGGTTGGGGCAATATCGGCGCCCCCGGCGCCTGCACGTCCGTCTCCGTCGCCGTGTGTGACGACGCCTTACCTTCCCCCTTTTCATCCGGACCCTTCAGAAATTGAAGATTTCTCAATAAACCGGCGAAAGCGGGATCGTCCGTGCGCTGACGACCCGTTTCATAGACCGATTTCGCCCCTTCGTAATCACCCGCCTCCTCCAAGGCCTGACCATATTGCCGGTAATATTCGCCTGCGGACGGGAAATACTTGAGAAGCTGCGCCCATACCCGGGCCGCCCGCCGCGGCTGCCCTTGATCCAGATAGATTTCCGCCAGACGGACATAGGCCCCCTTGTTTTCCTGATCGTCCCGGATGGCCAGGTTCAGTTCATATATCAGATCATCCGTCATCCCCAGTTCTTCAAGAAGATCCGCCCAGCGAAGGTGCGCGGCAGCATCCCGAAGATCGCGGGTTTGGCGGCTTTTTGCCGTGGCGACCGCCTCATCCATACGTCCCGCCGTCAGATGATCGCTTACCTTTTCCATCAAGCCTGTCACTTCTTCCATTGCTATTCTCCGAAATCCGGTACAAATATTCAGACGATAATGAGCTCTTCCTCCTCCCTTGCCGGTCCCAATCCGCTGACTTCAATATGACCCTGGCAGCGGCCGCATAAAAAATAGTAGCGGACGCTGTCTTCCTCCCGTTTGAGCAGTTTTTCAATCTCCTTCTTCATCTTGAGGTAATTACGGTCGTCCAGGTCGCATTCAAAGACGCTCTTCTGGACCCGGTGTCCATAATTGGTCAACACTTTCGCCAATTTTGTCCGCCGCCGATCATCGACAATATCGTATGAAACCGTCACAAACATAAGAATTCATCGAGTCCAGACACGTGAAGGTTCTTGGGGCAGGTTTCTAATCCCGCCCCACGTTGAAAAGCCGTTGCCAACATACGCTACCGCGAGGTAAAGGAAACATACACCTCTTCTCCCCGCAGATGGCGAACCCACAGACGCACCTGCTCCAGAAGGATAGCACGGTAGCTCAGCCGCTGCCCCTTGGGCAGGTAAAGGACCTTTTGATTGAGACGACCCTCGAATTGGGTGATGAACTTCCTCATCCCTTCATGGGCTAAAATAATCGGATATTCTTCACGATTAGGCTCCGTTTCGGCAAAATCGAAGGCCGCCGGTTCGCGGTCTTCGGGGCGGTAGAAATCGGTGGTACGAATGATGCGCTTATTGATCAGGGTCAAAACCAGGGAGTCGACAAGAATGGGCCGGAATTCCTCCATAAGGTCGAGGATCAGCGACGGGCGGCCGTATTCCAATGAATGGAGACAACCGGCGTGCGGATCAAGGCCGGCAACATTCACCTGGGTATGCACGGCGTTTGCGAGAAGGGTATAGCCCAGACTCAGGAGAACATTCACCGGATCCTTCGGGGGGCGGCGATTCCGGTTTTCGAAGGTGATGTCTTCCACACGGATCAGATGCTTCAAACACCCAAAATAGGCGGCGGCCCCGGTCCCCTCCATCCCCATGACGCTTTCCACGGATGGGCAGCCGTCCAATTGCCCCATCGTCCTCCGCAGATAGTGAACGGCAGCGGCGACATCCTCACGGGGGCTTTCCTGATTGTAACGCCTCAATAAAACCCGGCAGTTATAAAGTTTACCCCGGATGTAGCTCTTGGCCGTTTCCAGCGCGAACTCGGGATCGGAGATCTTCTGAAACTGCAGCATCCGCAATTCCACATTCTTCCCGAACTGGGAAATCAGGCGCCCCCGGTACTTGCCGTAAATGGACATGAAGACGGTGTCAATACCCCGCTCCAGCAAGAAAGCTACAGCGCCGGGGGAGACGCTGATCGCACCCATAAGGACAACCTGTTCGATCTTGAAGGCGTGGACCCAGTGGATGGTCTTGCGCATCTTCTCGACGACAAGGCGCTCGCCCCGTTTCACCAGGGAAGCCCCCTGCTCAGTGACATAAAGGATGGCCATAACTCAACGCCCGTCCCATTTCATCGGACCCTGGCAATGTTTTGGTAATCATCATATTGAAATCATATCAAGTCGTATCTTTCCGCCCTTGTCAAGGTTATTATTTTCATACTTCCCTTCTATTCAGGTCGTTTTCTCCATCCAGAGAAAGTACTTAGCGGGGTGAGCGATGAAGATAAGAAGTCGCAATCCCTTCTATTCAGGTCGTTTTCTCCATCCAGTACAGCAACAAAACATCTTCAAGCAAATGGAGTTCGGTCGCAATCCCTTCTATTCAGGTCGTTTTCTCCATCCAAGAGAGAAGTTGGAACAACTCGTTCAGAAAGGCGAAGTGTCGCAATCCCTTCTATTCAGGTCGTTTTCTCCATCCTGAGGGAAACGGCGCTAAGGAGTTGGTTGCTGTTGGTCGCAATCCCTTCTATTCAGGTCGTTTTCTCCATCCGGAAGAAACCAAAGAGACCAAAGAGACAAAGAAGAATGCGTCGCAATCCCTTCTATTCAGGTCGTTTTCTCCATCCAGCACTTTAGTCATGTGTATGCGATAGTCGAGAGCTTGGTCGCAATCCCTTCTATTCAGGTCGTTTTCTCCATCCACAATGAGGGTTATGCAAATAGTGTTAAAGAATTGAAAAAGTCGCAATCCCTTCTATTCAGGTCGTTTTCTCCATCCCGAACCTTCGGCGGGGACTGGTAACATTATCAAGGCAATGTCGCAATCCCTTCTATTCAGGTCGTTTTCTCCATCCGATGAGAAGCTGTCGACTATGATGAGACCTTCAAGGAAGTCGCAATCCCTTCTATTCAGGTCGTTTTCTCCATCCGGGATTATGCCTTCCGTAATGCCTCCCATATCATCTAAAGTCGCAATCCCTTCTATTCAGGTCGTTTTCTCCATCCGGTGTCAAGAGCATTGATCGTGAAATTAAAGGTGTCAAGTCGCAATCCCTTCTATTCAGGTCGTTTTCTCCATCCTGTTTGTTCTGCCTGTTTGAGTGCTGCTTCACCGGTCGCAATCCCTTCTATTCAGGTCGTTTTCTCCATCCGTTACCGTTACCGTGAGTGACTTAGCAGCACGTGTGTCGCAATCCCTTCTATTCAGGTCGTTTTCTCCATCCTGGATGAAGCTAAGGTTGAAGAGGCTAAGGTTGAAGGTCGCAATCCCTTCTATTCAGGTCGTTTTCTCCATCCTGAATATTCAAGAGGTTGTGACGCGACGGTATATAGAGTCGCAATCCCTTCTATTCAGGTCGTTTTCTCCATCCTACGTTCACTGCCGAGGAGATTGCAAGTCTGAAGTTTGTCGCAATCCCTTCTATTCAGGTCGTTTTCTCCATCCAGATGAAAACGAATAACCAAAAGCGTGTCAGCATTAAGTCGCAATCCCTTCTATTCAGGTCGTTTTCTCCATCCCAAAGACAAGCACAAGTACTATACGGACTATCGCTCAGTCGCAATCCCTTCTATTCAGGTCGTTTTCTCCATCCAGGACATGGGATTAAACATTGATGCAAAACAAATGGTATGTCGCAATCCCTTCTATTCAGGTCGTTTTCTCCATCCGTTCCTCAAGACCAACGACCCTGGGTTCCTGAAGGCTTGGTCGCAATCCCTTCTATTCAGGTCGTTTTCTCCATCCGATGATACTGAATAACCAAAAGCGTATCTGCATTAAGTCGCAATCCCTTCTATTCAGGTCGTTTTCTCCATCCAACGATCTGACCACGGCCAAAAGCAAACACGCATCTATGTCGCAATCCCTTCTATTCAGGTCGTTTTCTCCATCCACTCATCACTTTGACACAGATCAAATCACTGTTGCATTGTCGCAATCCCTTCTATTCAGGTCGTTTTCTCCATCCATCTTCGTTTCCCGTGAGGAATGGCCCGAAGAAGATAGTCGCAATCCCTTCTATTCAGGTCGTTTTCTCCATCCAGCATCTATTACGGGGACCTGACAAAAGAGGCACAAGGTCGCAATCCCTTCTATTCAGGTCGTTTTCTCCATCCCTTAAGGCCCTTGAAGACCAGAAAAAAGCACTTCGTGAGAGGTCGCAATCCCTTCTATTCAGGTCGTTTTCTCCATCCCAAAACTTTCCAAGATGTAGGGTTAATTGGATCGTCAAAGTCGCAATCCCTTCTATTCAGGTCGTTTTCTCCATCCTCTGTAGAAGGATCGAAAAGGCTTTGATGGATGATGTCGCAATCCCTTCTATTCAGGTCGTTTTCTCCATCCAAAGGGACACCTTTTTTTTGGTCTTTTAATTATGATGAGTCGCAATCCCTTCTATTCAGGTCGTTTTCTCCATCCTGGGCTGGTCTTACTGAAAGGATAAGGTGGCGAAATGAAGTCGCAATCCCTTCTATTCAGGTCGTTTTCTCCATCCGTGGAAGTACAGCCCACAACCACCGTGGGTGACATTGCGTCGCAATCCCTTCTATTCAGGTCGTTTTCTCCATCCCGAGTTAGTCCATACTGCCATCCGAAAAATCCTTTCGTCGCAATCCCTTCTATTCAGGTCGTTTTCTCCATCCTACGGTGACAAGCTGCCTGAAAGTGTAACTGGACGTAGTCGCAATCCCTTCTATTCAGGTCGTTTTCTCCATCCGCAGACTTTCATATACTACCTCCCATCAAGGTCGTTTGGTCGCAATCCCTTCTATTCAGGTCGTTTTCTCCATCCTATGACACGACTAACATGATCGTGACGGCTTTTGGTCGCAATCCCTTCTATTCAGGTCGTTTTCTCCATCCGCACTTGAAACACCCGCAGCTATCACAGAGGCTTTAAAGTCGCAATCCCTTCTATTCAGGTCGTTTTCTCCATCCGAACATCATCATACGGATACTCAACGATCAGGCAGTGGGTCGCAATCCCTTCTATTCAGGTCGTTTTCTCCATCCGGTGAAGACATGTTGACAAGAGAAGATTGGGTTGAGATTTATGTCGCAATCCCTTCTATTCAGGTCGTTTTCTCCATCCTCCGGCGGAATGACTCAGAGCGTTATCAATGGGTTATCAATGTCGCAATCCCTTCTATTCAGGTCGTTTTCTCCATCCAGGTGATAAAATGCTAACTAAGGAAGATTGGGTTGAAGTCGCAATCCCTTCTATTCAGGTCGTTTTCTCCATCCGAAGTTTTTTGTGGTTGCCTACGCAGCACTTATGCTAAGGTCGCAATCCCTTCTATTCAGGTCGTTTTCTCCATCCCTTGGCAACGGCAAAGGGGAAACACACATCAATCCTGAGTCGCAATCCCTTCTATTCAGGTCGTTTTCTCCATCCACTCGAAGAACTCGACGAGCTGTTCGCTGCCGCCAAAGGTCGCAATCCCTTCTATTCAGGTCGTTTTCTCCATCCACTCGAAGAACTCGACGAGCTGTTCGCTGCCGCCAAAGGTCGCAATCCCTTCTATTCAGGTCGTTTTCTCCATCCAGAGAAGATAATGAAGAATTTAAAAGCATCTGATTACTTCGTCGCAATCCCTTCTATTCAGGTCGTTTTCTCCATCCCTTTCATCATGGCAGCAGTTCAGGGAGCCGGGTTTGAGTCGCAATCCCTTCTATTCAGGTCGTTTTCTCCATCCATACTGGAAACAGAGGGGAGGTGATAGAGTGAAGCAAGGTCGCAATCCCTTCTATTCAGGTCGTTTTCTCCATCCGCTAAGTATGGCCTGATTGACAAGGCGCTTGAAAGTCGCAATCCCTTCTATTCAGGTCGTTTTCTCCATCCGCTATCACCACAAGGGAACAGTTACAAGAGGCTATGTGTCGCAATCCCTTCTATTCAGGTCGTTTTCTCCATCCGGAGGCTGTTGGTTTAAAAATCACATCCTTTGATCTTGGTCGCAATCCCTTCTATTCAGGTCGTTTTCTCCATCCGTTAGGCAATGGATACGCGAGAACCGGCAGGAGCTTGGTCGCAATCCCTTCTATTCAGGTCGTTTTCTCCATCCAGCAATACGCAAAGCGGCAGGACAACACCAGCAAGAGAGTCGCAATCCCTTCTATTCAGGTCGTTTTCTCCATCCCCCTCCTTATGTAATTTATTGAAATGTTGAGAGAAATAATGATGTTTGCGAGGAACACCTTGTGGTGATCACGCAAGACCGCAACCCATTTTTTCTTTTTTAAGTATTTCTCTTTCATATCAATAAGTTGCAAATGCGGTTGTCTTTTTTACAAAACATAATAATATCATACCCTTACAATCTTTTCCCGTTGCTGCCAAAGACCCTCGCAATCATGACGTATCACCTTGCAATTACTATAATTTCTTTCTCGCCAAAGCCTCATTTAATTCCGCTACGCAGGCCATAAGTTGGCCGGGGTTTTCCGCTGTCGTGATGATATCAAACTTAGTTGTCTGGCTTGCATTGCTGAAAATACCCTCGATCTGATTGCGGGGAACTCTGGCCAACACCCGGAAACGTTTAGGCGCGTTCAGGTCGGGATTGTAGTAATAAGTGAAAATCTCTTTTACAAAGGGAAACAAAATAAGCCTTTGCAGATAGATTTTCAAACCGTGATGTTTGCCTTCATTTTCGTCCTCAAACCTGATCTTTTTCTTTGCCGGCGGCAAGTGACAATCCTTGGGCAATTGTAATTCCCGCTGCCTGCCAAAACGGTGGCGAAAGGTTTCATGGAATAACTGACCCGTCGGCGACAAAGCAAGCCAGGGCTGCCCGTCCATATCCACTTCATCGACAAGAGAAAGAAACCTGTCGTCTTTTACCATATCTTCCCGCTGCCCGCAAAAACCTTCCTCCAAATCATGAAAGAGATCGTTGAACTCCAGCCAGAAAGACAAGTCCAGCGCCACCGGCTGGGGAGGCAGGAGAATAACCTCTGAAAATCGTTCATACATGTAGCAGACGGGTATTTCCAGGGCCTGTCCAATCATCCCGGCAAAAGAAATCTGGGCCTTGTACCCCCCCGTGGCGTTGATGAGCAAACGGTTGGAACCATAGCGGCGGGCAGCGTTACCGATGAGGCGAACAAGATTCCGGAGACCGGTATTGCGAAATCTGTGGACATCCTCGTCCGTCAGGCCATCAATAACCTCGTAGTGCACCGCCTTGAAACTGTCCGGGAAATCGGAGCGGCGATACAGTTCCGTCAAAAGCTCCCCGGAGAGGCGGCCTGCCTCCGTATCGGAAACAAAAAACAAAAGCAATTCACGCCCGCCAAGACGATTACCGGCAATAACGCTGTGGATGGAATTGATTTCCGCCCCGCAGCGACGCTCCGCAGGCGACACATTCGCCAATCGGAGGGTCAGACGCTTGATATTCCCCTTCCGCAAATCTTCATCAAAACCGGGGTCTTTCTCACCGGCCAGGTTGTTGATCAGACTCGTCCCGACGGTACAAATCAGAATATCCCGCATACATCTCCTTTCTTCAGCCAGGGAAACTGAATGCGGTCGGCGTATTCCATAAAACCGGGCCGGACCGCTTCAAAAAGTGCCGCAGCGTCTTTGAGGAGATTTCCGCACAGCGAATCGGAAACAGGGTCCGTGCCGTGGGCAAGTATGGAATTATTACGCTTTTTGATCCGACCCGCCATTGTTTTCCGTTCCCGGAAGGCAACGCCCAGGGGGTCGCCCAGCACGTCAAGCAGTTCGTAGGCGCGGAAGAGGCCGATCCTGGTTTTTCCATCCCCGGCGTCATAGCACTGCGACAGGCTTTCCCGATATGGGCCCACAGGAACCTTGCCAAGATCAACATCACCTGTTTGGATTCCATACTGGCTGCCCAGGCGGTTCTGGGCGCATAGTTCCACAGCGCGGTAAAGGCGGGCCACGGCGTCGTCATATTTTCCTTCCTGGGCGCGGCGACGGCCATTGTTGAAAAGATCGCATAGGCGCGCCCCGGAGGAATCCCCATCTTTTTCCGTCAAATGCTCCAAGTGTTTTATGATTGCCGGCGTCGGCAGATAAGCCGCACAATGGGAAGTCGCCGGGGGCAGCTTGGCAAAATCTTTCCGGGCGGCGCCATGACTAAAGAGCTCCCAGGCGAGGTAGGCTTCGGCCAGACGCCGCATCGCGGCCAATTCCTGTGCTTCCTCGGAGTCGAGAATTTGCTCCTTGATTTCCTTAAGGATTTCCAAAGCAGCATCGAAACGGAGGTGATGAATGAGGTTGACAGCCACCTTCATATCATAGAGGCGAAGGATGCGTTTCGGTTCGATGGAGAGGAAACGTTCCGTATCGTCCATCACCAAGCCGTTTCTGCGCTCCCCCGTGATGTATTTGAGAGAGGCGCACTGGTTATAGACGGCGGAAAGGGCCGCCCCGGCCGTCATGGCCTTGGTGCCGCTAGTGAAATCGAGTTGGATATCGTCCGGGGTGTAGCCGCACCGGAGAAGTTCCCGAAAGATGCGGTTCACCGCCCGGAAGACGCTGTCAAAGTCTTCGGGATTTTCCAGGGAAACAATACGGCAGGTGGCTGCTTGCGCCGGTGTTGGGGATGCGGATTCGGTCGCCCCGCCGCCGTCAGCGCTGTTTTCTTTTAAAATTGCCGTGGCGCCTTCATCCTCAAGCCCCAGGGCGACGGCAATGGCCTGTGCGTTTTTATGGCTTTCCCCGGAAACGACGAAGACAGTGAAATCAGGGCGGCTGTCCCGCACCGTCTTGATCAGGGGCTTGACAATAAAGACATCCGAGCGGGCGCCGGTCCCCACAGTTAAAATCAGGGCACGTTTCATAAGTCAGGTCCTTTCACCTGAAAATGCACCTCTATATAGCTGGATTCATTGATCAAAACATTTCCTCCCCTGCAAGGGGAGGGTCAGGGTGGGGATGGGTCTCACATTTTCATCCCCTTTGTGACGGCAAGCCGTCATGAGCGTTTAATTTGTTAAAAAAATGTATCGCGTGCATTACCGGTTGTCAACAAAGCTGCAGTTACCTTGTCGGATTTGCATGGTGTTCCATGGCTTTCCGGGACAGATCTTCAATCGTCATGTTTTCCCAGAGACTCTTACGCCATTCTGTATAGTCGAAATTTTCGCGCTTGATCAGGGCGATAAACCGTTCCGCCTCGACCAAATCCAGCTTCTCAAAAATGGCCTGGAAACCATCGTGCTTAATCAACGTATCCGTTCTCATTTTATAGCTCCAAATTAATGAATTCCACCGGATTAATTATATCTTTTGCAACTTGTTCATTTTACCCGAAATTTTTCGCCCAATTTGCTTAAGTTTACCTTGGCTTCTTTGGCTGGCTTTCCTTCCCTGATGAAGACCTTTTTGCCGGTAGGAACCGCTGTTTCCTTTACCGCTTGCGCGTTCATGTCCGTCATCTCCAGGAGGCACCAGCCGAAGGGGTGCAAGCCGTTGGCGAGCGTCCTTGTCGTTCCCCAAGGCAAAGGCCGGCCGGATTTATCTTTCCGGGTTATCGGCCGGCGAACGTCGTCGAGGGTAACGCACTCAACATGAGAAAAATGGCCGATGCGGAGCAGCGCCTCGTTGGTCTTCAATGAGTCAAGTCGCTCCAGAATCGGGGACATCGCTTTCCTGATCTTTTCCGCGTCACGGTTGGAATAGAATTTCTTGAACTCATCCCTAAACTTGGGAAGATAAAAAAGGTTCAGGGATTCAAGAAGATAAGGGGCATCTACCTTTTCACCATGAAGGGTGAAGGGGGTCAGAGACAACGAAAGGGGCAGAACAACGGGCATTTTTGTCTGTGAGCATCCTTTGACCGTCTCAAAAAAGCCCTTGGGCGTCGGGGTTTTCATCTCGTCGCACGACAGCTCTTCAGCTTCGATAATTACCGAAGATTCAGCGGCAACCGGCGTGTCGGCTATCTTCAGGAAACGCATGGGGTCGTCCTTGATCCGCCCGAAGATTTTTTCATTATAATCGGGACCTCTGTTGCGACGGGCGTCTTCCGGGGTCACCCCGGCTTTCCGGACAAAACGGTTAGCCAGGGCCGTACGGATGGCCCCCTTTACCGAGCTGCCGGGTATGTAGGGCAAGCAATTGATTTCATTTCTGATTGTTGGACGGATCAGAACCTGATTCCTTGCATCCTGTCTATCAATGGCGTTGCGATATGTCGTCAGTAACAGCGGACAGTCTATGGCTACTGCTGTCAGGGAGAAATTCTCAATAGCGATATTCTTAGCAATAAAGGTCCTGAGGGCGGCATAGTTGTCTCCATCCACCATTTTACTCAGAAGCGCCTTATCGGGAAAGCTGTCCATCCACCGCACAAGGTCGATAAAATAAAGTTTGTCTCCGAAGATAACATAGGAGAAGGGATCAATTTCCTGGCCGGTCCCGATATGCAAAGGGCTCAGCAGGTGGAGATTGACATTTTGTTTTGTTAATAAGGTTTTTTCAGGCATGGCTTAGATCCTCACGAATCTTCAGTGGCAAGGTGATGGGAATACCACAATGCCGGATGCGTTCATCGGAATGGACTCGATCCAAAAGCGGCATGGCCGCTAAAGAAGGATTCCCGAAAAATACGGCCCCTTCTTCGTACATCAGGATAGGTTTTTTGAAGGGACGGACATCGCCCCCCGTAGGACTGACAAAGGCAAAATCACCGCCCAGCTTGCCAAAACGGGTGAAGAGCCGGTAGGCGGCAGGAGAGGAACCTATGCCGGAGAAGGCGGCCAGGGAAAGGCACATGCAGGCGTCAGCCCCCGGGACGTCAAACTCCAGAGCATTGAATTTGCTGTCTTTTGCGATTTCTAGCGCCCCCATCCCCAGGGATTTATCGGCCCCAAAGCCGGTTTCCGGGAGATAACGAAGGAGGAAATCGTCAATGGCCGCCTCCATAGACGGATCGAAATCACGGATTTGAACATACAAATCCAGGGCATCGCCGGGGTGATGCCAGTATTTTTCCCTTGTGAACAATCCGCCGCCCTCCGGCGGAACTGTTCCGGACAGACGGGAAATGCGGTTATGCGTGGTCAATTCCGGGAATGTTGTCCCTGCTTTCTCCCCTTGCCTTGTTCCTTCCCCTTCTTCATAAAGTTGATCATAAAGGGTTATTTCATCATATTCATCCTTCAGGCGCCGCCAGCAGGAGATGCTGATCCAGCGTTGCTTATTCCAGGCTTTGATTCTGGATAGACCGGAAAACAAGCCCCTTTTATCATTGCCGAACTTACTTGCGGCAAATTCTCTGGCCGCAGCGCGTTTCAGCGGGGGCAGAACCGGCCGGGGAAGAAAACCGGCCGGAAAGGCGGAGGAAAAAAGAACCGGCCCCGGCATGACTCCGTCATAGCGGCATAGGAACGATTTCAGCGCCGTTTCCCCTTCCCCGTACCGCATGTACCAGCAGAAGTGCCCGAACAGGGTGTCCGACTTTAGGGGCGTGATCAGCGGCGCAACCGGTTTGATTATATAACGCAGCAGCATTGCCGTCCTCCTCAACCAAGCTGAATTGCTTCTAAAAAGCTGTCCGGTTGCCGTTCACCGTCGATGATGATGGGGGTGAAACGGATCTGGCCGCAACCGCGCGAACCGGCGCCGCCTAATGCATCCAGCTCCAACATTTTCATGGCCTTGAGGACGGTCTGAAAATACTCATCAGGATCGTTATCAAACACCTTAAAAGAAATCCTGAAATCAAATGTGACGCCGGCAGGTACACGCTCCAGTGGACGGGGATTTGCCATGCCGGTGATGCGGTTGATGGCGTTTTCGTATTTGACCTCCAGGGGCAAGTCGCCGTTGCGATAACGGTCCTCCCAATCTTTAGAAAGCTTCGCATCCCGGACAATGATCCGCGTCGGTCCTAAATCTGGTTGGTGCTGCGCCGAGGCGGAGACGCCAAAGACGGGACAGACGGGACAATCACGGCGGCCGCAGTTGCAGGGATTGCCCAGCCCCCTGGCTTCCTTTACATAGCGCCCTTCCTTCATCTCGATTAAGGAACGTAGTTTTCCTTTCAAAGAAGAACCAGGTATATAGGGGGCGTTACTCTCAGGAAGGGGATCTTTGATGATGGGGTTATCCATACCCCCGATTTCAATGGTTTCATTGGAGGCCCCGATATGAAGGCCCGTCAGAATACTTATCTTTCCTTCAATCTGTCTGATCTTTTGCAGTTTCATCGTTTTCTCCCTTTTCTTTTCCTTTTTTACTTTACGCCCATACCGTAATAAAAACCCACCACCGCCTCAAAGTGGAGCATGAAGGATTCGAATTCTGTTTTACTGTTGATGCTGTTGACATTGTTGATCAAAAAATCCTTGAACTGAGACGGAATCTTCTGGTTTTGGGGGTTAGCCGCGTAGGCGGCCTTGGATTTCACCATTTTAATCAGGGGCTTGATCTTTTCAAAATCCTGTTTGGCCACCTTTTTTTCCAGGCTTTTGAAATCACCATAAAAACGCCGCAACTGGGCCGAGGACAGCGATTTATTGTTGTCCACCCGTTTGTTATTGAATTTGTCCTGAAAGGTCACGACAAAACTCGCGGCAACTTTTTGCGCCTCCTCGTCCAGGATTTCCGCCCGAAGATTCCCTTTTTCGTCAAAATATTTCATAGCCACCCTCCTCGTTTAGCTTTGCATGTTATTCTTTTCTCAATCGCTGCGATTCATGTTGATTGCCTGAAAAAGCGGCAGGTTAAGCCCGGCCAGTTTCGATTTCTCCCTGGCGCCGACGGCAAAGATATCCAGCAGCATCTTCAATTCTTCCTCGTTGTTTCTTCGTTTACCCATGATGTTGCGGCCGATGTCATAATGGGCGTGGGAGAGATAGCGCCCGGCGCTGATACTACCGCCGTCGGGTTTCACGAACAGCCGGTACATCCGTTGATACCGAAGCAGGCGATATAGAAAGGCCATGGAAAAACCGGTGCGCTCCCGCTCTTCTATGGCCCGGTCTATTTTTTTCCCCATGTCAAGGCGTTCTTCAAGTTCCGCCCAAGACATAGTTTCTTTTAAAACATCGATGCTGTCTTTTTCCCGGTCGCCGCCCCGGAAATTCTTTGCCGCCTCCAGACGTTCCTCGACAAGATGAGCGGCCATCCTTACGGGCAAACGGGGCCGGGCCACAAACACGCCTGAAGACAGCGTGAGATCACGGTTCTCCGCGCAGAATCGTGAGAAATCACGGCGCATCTCCACGGCGAAACGCAACGTCTGCTCCCAGGGTCCAATAAGAAAGACATCGTCGCCGCCGGCGAAGACGACGTAGATATCGGGATATGACTTTTCCATAAGCCCGACCAGATAATCGGAGAAGAAGAGATTAAGCATGCGGGATAGGAAGGAAAAACGGGCAAGGGAAAGACGTTCCCCCAAACCGAGTCCAAAAATGAAACCAAGGTTATCGACATCTGCCTTCAAAAAACCTAATAACGGCCGGCCGATCAACTCTTCCCGGCAGCGTTTTTTCGATTTGAGGGCGATCATGCCAAAGGTTTTAGGCTGCTCCGGTTCGATGGCAAAACCTTCCCCTTCATCTGAAAAAAGGCGGAACCACTTGGGATCTTTCAATTCATCGCCGGTTATCCGGGGCATGCGGCGCGCCAGCCGCGTCCGGGCAAAGCCAATTCCATCCTCAAAGGTCTCGACCAGATAAACGTCTTTTCGTACCTCGGGCAATTTATCCCCCAAGGTTAGTTTGACGGCGTCGAAAAGTTCTACCCGGCCATTGGCGCCGTAAATATGGCAGTTCGCCCGGGGCAGCGCGGTTCCGAGATCTTCGATTTGCTGCAGGCAATCCATGCAGATGGAAAGGTCGGCCCCTGTCGTTTCGCGGTATCTCTTCATGGCAGGGAGATCGTTCCGATTGACATTGCATACGGCGCAGTTTCCCCCTTCCACCTCGTCATATCCCTCGGACAAAACGGGACCGGCAGCGATTATGCTCTGGTTGAGCTTGTTGAGTTTGGCGCTGTCCAGGGCTTCGTTGATTTCGTCGAGCTTCGTCTGGAAACGGCTCATCATGAAATCATTATGGCTCAAGCGCGTCCGCCCGGCAATGTTCATGGTTAGAAGTCCCTTGAATTTGGTGCGGAACCACTTTTGGATATCCGCCTCCAGGGCGGCAATCTGTTCGTCGGCAGTGTCAAGATTGGGCAGCAGCATGACGAACTTTCCACCTGCATCCAGGATGCGGCACACGGAAAGCAGACCGAAACGACGCTGGATCGAGATGAGGATGGAACGGACCAGGGCATGAAGGTAAAAGGAGCGGGCGCGAAAAATCTTGGATACTCCCCGCCCCGAGTTGTTGCTGATGCCGAAGATATAGTCCTGGATACCAGAAAGATCGCCGCCGAGGAGAAGAAATTTCTCTTCCCCGTCTCCCCATCGGGGCATCGTCTTTTTTCCCCGATGATAAAGATAGAGGGCCTGGGCGATGGCGGCCGTGGTCACGGCATGGTCGTAGAGAGAAATATCCGGCAGGGTCTTGTATGATGAAGAAGGAATGCACCATGTGTATTGCTCCAGGAGGGAGATGAGGGAATCAAGATAAAACGGGAAAGGCAATGATGTATCCAGACGGCTTGCACCTTCTAAAAAAGCGGCAAAAAGCATCCGGTAATCTTCCGGTACTCCGGCTTTACCGCCTCGCAGCGGAAAGATGCTCTGCGAGACTGCGTCCAAAGGGGCTAGTTTATAAAACCACTTCCCCGGCGCCTGAAACTGATTCTCCTTAAGTTCTATTTCCTCAAAAATTGAAAGGAGACGAGCCTCCCTGAATCCGGTTTCTTCTTCATGATCATGAAATTCTATTCTATCGGTCCCGGAACTGAGGCGATCGGCGATATGAACACACATCTCCTGGAGGTTGTCTTCATCAGGGCGGTGATGCGCCGAGGCGATCCGGGCGATCCTGCCGCGATCTTTCCTCAACTCCTCCGGCAACGGCAGATCTTTGTCGATGAAATAGTCACTGTACAGCGTATGCCAGTGACCAGAAACGCCTTTATAACTTGTCAGATAAACAGCTTCCATATCGTGCGAACAGGGCCGGTTGGCGCGCTGGGCGAACTTGCCCACATCGTGCAGCACGGCGCCTAATGTTAGCATTTGTAATTCGTGATCCATTTTCCCTCCTGATTCTTCCTGATTCCCGGCAATTAAGTTTGATGAATCAGCACGTACTGATTTATTTATCTATAATTTCCATATCAATCAATTTGACAGCCTCCGATGGAGAATGAACGGGCAGCGCCGCGTTTATGAAATCACGTTCATTGCGGGTGACGATTAGGTCCGCCCCCCACTGTTGGGCCGCAGCGGATATTACGGCGTCCTCAAAATCGCCGAATCCGGATTTCAATGCGGCATTCAAGACATTTCCATCTACCGGGGCAACCTTAAAAATTGCCAAGAGGCTGCGGATAGCATCTTTTGCCTTATCGCTGCCTTTCACCTTGGCGATAAGATAAAAGATGGTCGTAATAGTAGTAGCACATAGGCAACCTTCGATCTTCCCCCCTTCAACCATGCTAAAGAGATTTGCCGCCCCATCAACAAACGGTTGGCGGTCTAAAAAAAGATCGAGGACTACATTGGTATCGACAATAATCTTCATAAGTGCTTCTCCTCGCGATACCGATGATAATCTTCTTCTTTAATATCAGCATCTTTGAGAATACCACGCAGTGACTCTGTCATTGGGGCATAGTTTTTTTGCTGTTCTGCTTTTCCCGTCACCAGCAGCTTGAAATAGTTGGCTACTAATCTGGAAAGGGAAATCCCTTTCTCACTGGCATAAAGTTTTCCCTGATTTATCAAGTCCTCATCGAGACGTAGAGTCAATTTTGTCTGCATAATCTACCTCCTGCATATGGCGTATATTTATAGCTTATATTATACGTCACATGTCGTCCATCGTCAAGTCGTTGTAGTAATTACCAAACCGGTATCTCCTTTTCGGCAGCCTGCGCCGTGTCCGTCAGCACCTGATTGTCATAGCAATCTGCCCCAAGCCGAAGGTTGTCTGTTTTCCCAAATGCGTCTTTTCACAGAACCTGATAAGGGGGATAAATTCATCAAGGGCGCCGGCGTAAGTAACGGAGCCGACAATGCCGCCCATAAGCATGGACTGGTCCTGGCGGTTGGAATATCGGCGCCAGTCATACCAGCGAAGATCCGCGGCGGCGATAGAGATGTCTTGGGCGTGAGCCACGAGGCCGGGATAATCGAGGGCCGGTTCGCCGTCGCCGTGATATTGCATAAGCGCCGCTGCCCGTCTGAGCATGGCCCGGACCAGGATATGAAAGGGCAGGCTTGCTTCGAGATGGTTGTCGAACTTCAGCCGCAGCGGCGTCACCAAGGTAAGATTGATCCGCCGCACCGCCGATGCGGATTCCTCTGCACATGGACCGGGAAAAGCCCTCAAAGACAGCGGATTGGCAAAGACGCCGGTTTGAACGCGCCCTTCCTCAGCATTATAAACCTGACAGCCGTTCGCCGTAACATCGGCAAGGCGAAAAATTCCCTTACCTTCTTCACGCCCTTTGCCGACGCCCTTTTTCCCCATCTCATGAAAAGCATAGATAAAGTAAGGCAGATAATCATTGGCCCGCCCGAAGAGGATCAGCTTGAAGTCAAAGGGTTCGCCCGCCTGATAGCGTGTCTGGCGGTTCAGGTCGGGCTCGATGACATAGGGATGGGGCGGCGCGGCAATCCGTTTTTTGCTCATCTCGTTGTACTGCTGTTGATTCTCCGGCACGGGGGCCAGCGAATTCACCTGTGGGGATGACGTGGTCCGCTCCGGGGCAATCTCGAAAACGAAGGGATAGAGACACTTTTCCCGGAGGAGGCAGTCCCCACAGTCCTGCCTTTTCAGGGCGCAGACGACTTTTTTCAGGGCGTGACCGAAGACGCCCCGGAAGGTGGAACCCTTGTAGGCGGGAAGGACAGCATCGTTGTTGAAGATGCAGTGAAATTCATATTCGCCGTACAGCATCGCTCATCCTCAAAAATATTTGCGTCGTTATATGATGATGCGTATCTTTTCCTTGTCGATCCTCAGTCCGTAGCGGGTATCGGGGCGGCGGCCGATGGGATTGACGGCTATTTCGGGCAAAAGATAGGCGCCGAAACCTCTTTCCAGATCGTGCCTGATCTTTCCCTTGTAGGAATTGAAATTCTCCCTATCCAGACCAAGTATACCCGTTTCGCTCATGGCAACATAGTCCCTGCTCCCGGTGAGTTTCCGGTATAATTCAGCAATCTCCTCTTTTCTGTCCAGAACTTCCTCTACTCCGAGAAAGCAGTCGTGACAACGGAGGCATAGTGCCGCCTCTTGCCTTGGACACATCTTCTTCTGCATAGCGAAAAAAGCAAACAGGGCAAGGCGGGCAGGCATCATGTCCATTTCCCTTTTCCCGTAAGCAATCCGGGATGAGAGGAGATCAATCGTCAGGAACATGCTGTCTTCCCGGACCAGGGAAAGAAGAAGCGTAGCCGGCTCCTCTGGCTTTTTGAGCATATTGTCCATAAGGCGCTCCCGCACGGAAACGAATGGCAGCGGAACAAGATTAACCTCGGCCCAGCGAGTTTCCTTGAAGTAGGGATGTCCGTCTCTATCCTTCAGTTCGATAGCCGTGGATGTACGGGGCGGATAAAAGAAATCCCGGTTGCTCTCATATTCAGGAGTGATCAGGACATGATAAACTCTATCTTGAGGTCGGGCATAAAACTGGGCGGCAATGGTCAGGCAGGCGCTCATGGTCTTACGCCCCCCGGCAAGGGAGAAGAAAACGGCGACGTCCGGATCGCGGGTGAGGCGAAACGCCCAATCCAGGCAGCACCGGAGAAACAACTCATTTTCATCTTCACTGACGATATCGTCAATGTCTATGCCATGGCGATCCTTGACAGCATGGACATTATCGAAACCAAAATCGATCAGGTTTCCGTCTATTTCGTAATCCCGCAAATATCGCTGATAACGTCCGTCGCAAGGCGACAGCAAATGGGCATTGATACTCTCTTTCCCATGGCGGGTGGTAATCACGTGGATGGCGTCAACCCTGCGGCCCTGTTGGTGCAGGGCAAAAAGGGTCTCCGTGATGACTTGAGGGCTAAGGCCGACAACGGCAAGAAGAATGTTTTTCATAGGATTTTGGCGTTCAATTCACACCTTCCTCGCTTCCTGACGTTCACTGCTTAGATGCATGATGATTTTGCTTACCACTTTTATTGGTCAGCATCAATAGATAATTTGCTAATTTTTAGGATCTATTGCGCCTGCGGCTGTTGCCGGGGCTTTTGCTCCCGCCTCAGTGAGTTTATCACCTTTTTTCACCAGTTTGGCTTCGACAACATCCGGATCCAGAGACCACATGGCCCCGGTTAGGGGATCAACTATAAACCATCCGATCAGGCCCCCGAAGATCAGATTCCCCGCTGCATACCAACCGTTGACGTTGCCCTCTATATTGAACTCCTGTTTTTCATAGCCATCTTTTTCAATGACCGCCTTGTACTTGCCTTCCTTGAAATAGCCCACGCCACGATTCAGGGTCACCAACTGGGGCGTCGCGGCTTTATTGATCGCGGCGCCGCTTCTCAGATCATAGACGGTAAGCATGGCATCAGTAGGCGTACTCTTGATATTTACCGTCTGCAATTCCCCATTGATAATTGAAGCACAACCAACAAACAGCGGGGACAACCCCATAACCAAAATCGCCTCAAGAATGATACCTCTCGAAAATAACTTTTTCATATTGCCTTCCTTTCACGTTTTCTCGAAGACTTACGCTCAAGAGACGGCAAAGCCAAATTCTGCAATGTTGCAGGTAAAGTCTAAATCTCCAGGGCAAAGGATGGCTTTCCCTCTTCTCCCCTTTCCGCCGACGGAGTTCTCCCAATGGGGTCTGAACGGCATCTACGCCCGTTTCATCGAAAAAAAGAGCAGGTTTTCTCTCTTACCATATCCAACTCCTTCCGCATCTTGCTGACCCGTGTGGCCAGTGAAAAGGCATTACCTATTGAGCCGTTAATTCCCAGCCAGGAAGCTATTGACGCCCTCGTAATAAACCCCCATGCCCGGTGGAGCAACACGAAGTGTGAAAATTCTATTTTCTTGACATTGATAAACAAAAGGTTTACTATAAACCAATGATTCAATCTTTCCGGTGTCGTGAAACAGAGAAGATTTTTCACCGGGAATTTTCCCGTAAATTCCCCGGCGATATTCAAGAAAGGGCGTTCATGAAACTTAACGCTCTGGATTCTGCTGTTGACATTAAGGATATGATGCTTCCTCCATCAAATAGGCTTGAAGGTTTAAAAGGGGATCGGAAAGGGCAATGGAGTATCCGTATTAACAACCAATGGCGAATCTGCTTTGAATGGATAAACGGAAATGCGGAGAATGTAGAAATAGATGATTATCATTAACAGAGGATAATATGGCTAAAAAACATATTGCACCAGTGCACCCTGGCGCCTATTTAAAAGAATTATTGGAGGAATTATCCCTATCGCAGTATCGTCTTGCAAAAGATATCGGTGTTCCCGCCATGAGGATTAATTATGTCGTAAACGGAAAACGTCCCGTAAATGCTGAACTCGCCTTGCGGTTAGGTAAATTTTTTGGTCAGAATCCGCGTTACTGGCTAAACCTTCAAACCCGATATGACATGGATATTGCAGAAGATACCCTGGCAGATCAGGTAGCAAAGCAAGTTCATCCACTGGTGTTTGCTGTATCATAAACACTGGTGATTCTTATTATACGCAATAACATATATGCCATACAAATATGTCATGCCGGACTTGATCCGGCATTCCGTATTTTCCTGGATTCCGGCTCTCGCCGGAATGACAATATGTGCAATCAATTATGTCGTTCTGTAGCGGAGCAACTTCAACAAAATATTCTCAAGAAAAAGGATGAAAACTGATGGGTCTAAAAAAAGGAGCTTTCTCATTCTCAAGATTTGCCGTTTCCAGCCCCCTGCCCGGCAATTTCGCCGATCTGTTCGATGAAAAAATAAAGGCATTCGCTTTTCGGGATTTCTTTCCCGAAAACGAGGAGAAGTCCCTGGGCTGGACGGGACTCCAGGATATTCTCGATAGAGAATTCGCTTATGCAACACATACTCTTGGCGATTACCGTGTCTTTTCCCTGCGCATCGACCGCAAGACCATACCTTCAGCGCTGCTGCGTTTACGGTTTTTAGAGGCCCAGCGGGACATGCTGGCGGAACGGGAAACGAAAAAACTCTACAAGGAAGAAAAGGAAGCCCTCCGCGAGGCAATCCGCCAGGACCTTCTGAAGCAGTCTTCGCCCCTGCCCTCGCTTTTTGACATCTGCTGGTCCCTTTCCCGGGGGATGATCTATTTTTCCTCCCATTCCGAAAAAATCCTCCAGGACTTCCAGGATTTCTTTGGGGAAACCTTTGAGATGGCTCTTTCTCTACATGTCCCCTGGCTGGACGCCCTGGCGCAGGGCGAAGGCGAAGCCGCAGAGTTCCTTTCCCGGCAGCCGGGCCGGGAGTTTCTTACCTGGTTGTGGTTCAAAAGTGAGGAGCGGGATGGGAGAATCGCCTTGGAAGGTCAGGAGGAAATCGGACTGGCTTTTGTACGCCGCCTGATCCTTGAATCGGGAGAGGGAGACTACGCCGAATCCGTAGTCTGTCAGGGACAGCACGCCTTGTTGCTGGAAGGAAAAGAGGCCCTCCGTCATGGCAAAAAGATTCGGGAAGCCCGACTGTCAATGGAAATAGATTCCATGGAGTGGGAGTTCACCTTCAAGGCGGATCTTTTTCAATGCCAGTCCATGAAACTACCGGCCCCGTCAGAAGAATTTGACGAAAGTAACGCCTTGGAGGAAGAAGGTCGTCTTCTGGAGCGGATCTTCCTTCTGGAAAAGGCAATCGAGACAATGGACAAACTTTTTTCCTTCTTCATGAGTCTGAGGTTATCGGAGATCTGGCCCACCGAAGCCGCCCGCATGGAAACATGGATGAACAGGTGAAACGTTCATGACGGCTTGTCGTCACAAAGGGGGATGAAAATGCCACACCCATCCCCACCCCAACCCTCCCCTTGAAGGGGAGGGAGAATGGCCCTGATGCCCCATCGAAGGGGAGGGAAGCTATTGATGCAATGATTTCAGAGAGTTGTCGATGCATTCTCAGGTGAAATAGGATTATCGGTTGACAGAAGGGAAACCTTATTATACGCACATGCCATGAAGCGCATCGCCACGCCCGTTATCGTTGGAGCTGCCCAATATACCCAAGCCAGAAATGCCCTGCCCGCCCTTGATCCTCTTGGCCTGATGGCAACAGCGAGCCGCCTGGCCATTGAAGACACCGGTGTCGACCGGCAGATGACACGGGTCATCGATACTGTCTGCGTAGTCAATCTTTTTACCTGGATTTACCGGAACGCCCCTCAAAGCCTCTGCCATGAATTGGGAATTAAAGCAGCCTCCCTGAATTATGGTCCCATCGGCGGCAACACGCCCCAGATGCTGGTTAACCATTATTGCCGGGCAATTGCCAATGGCGAATGTCAGGCTGTTCTAATCACGGGGGCCGAGGCTGTCTATGGCCTTAATCGCGCTCTGAAGGGAAAAGCCCCTTTCGACTGGCCGGAACGGGAATCCCAGCCTTTTCTGGAAGACCATCCTACCGCTGTCAATTTCGACATATTGCTGCGGGCCGGAGACAGCCTGGAAAGCATCACCATGGAAGGATATCGCTATCCGCTGAATAGCGTGGAGGATGGGTATGACCTCTATCTTCCCCATTTCATGTACCCTTTTTTTGAGACGGCCCTGCGTGCTGCCGCACAAGAAAGCGTTGCTGAGCACCGTAAAAGGGTCGGCAAGCTTTGTCATGATCTTTGCACCGTCGCCGCCGGAAACCCACACGCCTGGAGCCGTTCCCTTCTCTCCGACGAAGACATCACCCGCCCCGGCAATCAGAACCGCATGATCGTTTATCCCTACACAAAGTTTATGATGGCCAATATCAATGTTGACCTGGCAGCCGGCGTCATCCTGACGAGCGAAGAAATGGCCGCAACCTTGGGCATCAACCGTTCCCGCTGGGTTTACCCGCTGGGAGGCGCCGATTTCCGAAATGTCTGGCATGTCAGCCAACGGCCGTGCCTGATCGATTCCCCGGCCCTGACCGAAGCGGCGCGGATCTCCCTGGACCAGGCGAGCCTGTCCATGGACGATATCGGCGCCTTTGACCTCTACAGTTGCTTTCCCTCTGCGGTGGAGATAGCCAGGCGATCCCTGGGGCTGGCGGCAGACGATCCCCGGGGGCTTTCCGTGACCGGCGGCCTACCCTACTTCGGCGGGCCGGGAAATAATTACTCTCTCCACGCCATCGCCGCCATAACGGACAAGATTCGGGGAAACCCAAAATTGAAAGCCATGATAACCGCCAATGGCTGGTATAATTCCAAACAATCCGTAGGAATCTATGGAGCTGCACCGCCCGGCAATCGGTGGGAATATCGCGACGACAGTTCCGTACAGAGGGAAATAGACAGGGAGGAACTGCCGCTGCCGGTGGAGAAGGCAGGCGGCAATCTTACCATCGAGGCATACATGATCCGTCATGACGCCGCCGGCGCCCCGGAACGGGGAACCGTAATTGGGCGGCTTGCCGACGGCCGCCGGGCCCTGGCCGACATCGATGCTGCCCCGGAAAATCTGGACCTTATGGAGAAGACAGATCTGGTGGGTAAAACAGCCAAGGTCAGATATGATCTTGGGTTGAAAAAAAATATGTTAGCAGCGCCTCCTATCGTTTGACATATGTTGGCATTTGTGAGATGTATCACTAAAGGCTCACATGACCTTAACACATCGGGAGAAACTATGACGTCTGCCATCAACCCTCGCTCCTGGCAAAAAAAGTATATTATCAGATACCCATGGTTCCCGCATTCCCGCAAAAACCCTGAAAAAAGACCTTCAATTGACCAGCAAACGGCTCAACCATTTCCTGGGCGGGTAACTACCTATGCTCTCTGAAGAAGAAATCCAGGAACGGGCAAAATACTGTTATCTTGTCTCTTACCAATTGAGCTGCCTGCGCAGCCTGGAACTTGAAAATCCCACCCGTTACCTTAAGGTGCTCGAGAAATCATCTCTCCATCTGATCGAGGACGAATTCATTTTGATGACGATGGAGGAGGAATTCCGCATGGAAAGCCCTGATTGCGGTCTAACCTATCTTATAACTCTTTACGAAGGCTTTGCCCATGCCTACTCAGAAGTTATCGAAAAACCGCTCGCAAGCATACGTGACGAAATTCCCCCGGATTTCCTCAAGAAGCTGGCAACAGAAATGAACCTACCGGAGAAGGAAAACATAATCCAGAAGCCTCGGGCCAAGAGGAAGCATAAAAAAGAGGCAAGCTAAGGATTACGGTTTACGAATTCCCAGGTAGTTATAATTTTTTTATGTATTTCTTCTTGACACTCAAGACCGGATTAAATATAGATCAAGTGATTTTTGTCGAACCAGATAGTCTAACCATCTTCCACATGTCTTTAATTATACAGATATTTTAATTGTTACCGGAAAACGCAGATCGTCCCAGAAGGTTTTTTGAAAATTCTTTTTGAGAGGAGGTGAAACAGAAAGGGGGATTTTTATCTTATTATTTTTTTTTGTAAGGGGTTAATTAATAACAAAAGGAGGTAGTTATGGCAAGAATTCGTGGGAAGTCTAAGACCGCTGAAATCTTGACCCTCGAGGCAGCGGTCAAGAAGTATGCGCAAAATGGAATTCAAATCGCATTCAGCGGCTTTACAGGGTTTAACAGGAATCCGGTGGCCTTCGCCTGGGAAATGGCAAGACAGGGGGTCAAGGATCTCCATGCTATAGACAGACACGGCAGTTGCTGCACCTGGCTGCTAAACGCCGTCAATGCTATCAAGATCTATGAGACGGACTGGATGGGCTGGGGCGAAATGGCCGGCAAGCTCGACGTCAATCTTAACCGGAACTATAAAGACGGCAAAATGATCCTTGAGGATTATTCCCATGGCGCCATGGCCATGAGATTTCTCGCCGGCGCTATCGGCGCCCCGTTCATCCCCTACAGCGCACCTTTGGGATCAGACCTTTATAATGTGAAATACGATGCCTTGGGAAAAGCGGGGATGAGAGACGGCAAGAACCCCAAAATCTCAAAGAAAAAATTCATTCAGATGGAAGAACCATTCTGGGGAAATGGAGAGACCGTACTTCTGCCCGCCGCGATACCCGATCTGGCCGTCATTCATGTCGCCCAGGCCGGTGACAAGGGCACCGCCAAATGGCGCGGCGTCGGCACCATCGACAAGGAAATCTCCTTTGCCTGCGACAAGGTCGTTATCATCGCCGAGGAAATCGTCCCCGAAGCGGAGATGAGGAAGTATCCCGAAGCGAACCAGATTCCCTATTTTGTTGTGGACGCCATCGTGGAATGTCCCTGGGGCGCCTTCCCGAGTTCAGTGCCCTACTACTATGACTACGACGCCCCCTTCATGAGAGTTATGGATGCTGCTTCGCGCAATACAGATGACCTCAAGAAATTTTTGGATGAGTGGGTATTTGGCCCGGCAAGCTGGGAAGAGTTCCTCGTCAAGTTAGGGGCCAAAAAGCTTCTCGATCTGAAGGCGGAAAGCACCGGTTACAGCACCCGCATGCTGAGAGGCAAGAAACCCGCACCCCGGATGAAGATGCCCTTGTCCGTGGCAATGAGCGGTTACTAAGAGAAAGGGGGGAAAATATATATGGCACAATCAATGGAAGAATTGATGGAACTTATCGACAAGATTCCCGATACACCAGCAAAGCCGGGAGAATTCATTCTGCCGGAACTCATGGCGATCGCCATCGCCCATGAAGTGCGCAACGACGACGTCGTCTTTGCCGGTACCGGTCTGCCCATGGTGGGCATTATGACGGCAAACTTCACCAACGCCCCGAAAGCCACCCTGATTTATGAATCCGGCATCTGTGACGGCAAGACGATGCACGTCCCCATGTCCGTCTGCGACCAGCGGGCGGCCAACATGAGCTCGACCCTGGGCGGACTTGTTGATACCTTTGGGTATTATCTCCAGCAGGGCTATGTCACTCTCGGCTTCCTCGGCGGCGCGGCGATTGACAAATACGGCGGCGTCAATGTCACCTCCATCGGCGACTATTATGCCCCGTCCCACCGTTTCACCGGTTCAGGAGGGAACTCCGACATCGGTACGCTGGCTCATCGTGTGGCGTACATCATCCTTCAGGAGAAGCGCCGTTTCCTTGACAGAAACGATTATACGACCACACCGGGCTGGTGGTGCTGGGATTTCAAGACCAACGAATGGAAACCCAAGAAAGAGGTCTGGAAAGGTACGGCCTATGCGGACTCCGGTCCCTGCGGCGTCGTGACCAACATGGGCGTCTATCGTTTCGATTCCGAAGGCATTATTTACCTGGAAAGTTGCCACCCCGGCGTCACGGTGGAGCAGGTAAAGGAAAACTGCGGTTTCGACCTCAACGTGTCGAAAATAAGCGGCGAGACACCCCGCCCGACCTACAAGGAACTGTTCATCCTCCGCGAATTCGTGGATCCGGAATTGATCTTCCTGCCGGCGAAAACTCCTTATACGCCTGATATCCAGGCCATCATTGACAAGGGTTAACTACATAACACCGAAAAGAGGGGAAATTTATTTCCCCTCTTTTCATTTTATCTTTATCACAACTTTGGAAATTACCCATCTGTTCAAGAGACAGATGGCGTTAATAAACACTATCAGGAAGGGGAGAAGATGCAATGAACTTAGATTTAACTGAAGACCAAAAGATGATTCAGGATACGGCAAGAAACTTTGCCAAATCGGAACTGGAACCGTTGGCCGCAAAACTGGATGAAGAAGGTGACCGGGAAGCGTTCTTGAAAAACCTTAAAAAGCTGGCCGAGCTGGGACTTATGGGCATTGCCGTAAAAGGGGAATACGGCGGCTCGGAGGCGGGGGCCGTGGCTTTTAGTCTTGCCATTACGGAAATCGCGAGAGCATGCGCCTCCACCGCGGTGACCACCTCGGTTAACAATATGGTCTGTGAGGTAATCCAGGCCATCGGTTCGGAAGATCAGAAAAAGGCCTACATCCCCAAGATCTGTTCGGGCGAATACCCCGCCGGCGGCTTCGGCTTGACGGAAACGACAGCCGGTTCCGATCCGGCCGGTATGCGCTGCTCCGCCGTGCTGGATGGAAACGAATGGGTCTTGAACGGCAACAAGATTTTCATCACCAGCGCCGAATACGCGGGCGTGTTTGTGGTCTGGGCGGTAACGGACAAAGCGGCCCCCAAGGGCAAGGGAATCAGTTGTTTCCTGGTGGAAAACGGCATTCCCGGCTTTATTGTCGGCCGGGCGGAACATAAGATGGGACAGCACGCCTCGGCAACGAATGAACTGGTTTTTGAAGACTGCCGCATCCCCAAAACCGCTATGATGGGCAAGCCGAACGATGGTTTCCGCACGGCCGTCGGTGAATTAGCCGGCGGGCGCATCGGTATCGGCTCCCTGGGTCTTGGCTGCGGACTCGCCGCCATCGAGTACGCCGCCAAATATGCAATCGAGCGCAAACAGTTCGAACAGTCTATTACGAACTTCCAGGCCATCCAGTGGATGATCGCCGAATCCTACACGGAACTGGAAGCGGCACGGCTGCTCCTGATGAGCGCTGCCTACCAGAAGGAAAACGGCAGATTCTTTGCCCGTCAGGCCTCGATGGCCAAATACTTCGCTACGGAAGCGGCGGAGCGGGCCTGTTACAACGCCATCCAGATCCTCGGCGGCTACGGCTACACCAAGGAATTTCCTGTGGAACGCTACGCAAGAGACGTCCGGATCACCTCCATCTATGAAGGAACAAACCAGATCCAGCGCGTCATCATCGCCCGGGACATCCTGAGCAAACTTAAATAGCAGGCAACAGACAGCAGGCAAAGAACCCATCCCCACCCCAACCCTCCCCTTGAAGGGGAGGGGGAAGGGAACAAATTGGGGACGGTTCTATTTTCCCTAAATCGGGGAACAAATTGGGGACGGTTCTATTTTCCCTAAATCGTATAAATTGGGGACGGTTCTATTTTCCGGGAAAACTTGGGCAACTCGGACTAACTCCCATGACCCTGCGGGCCACAACGAAGCATAAGAACAAATTGGGGACGGTTCTATTTTCCGGGAAAACTTGGGCAACTCAGGCTAATCAACGCCCCTGCCCTTTTTAATCTCTCGGGGTAAATTCCCCGAAGCTTGCTTCGTTCCTTGCTCGTTAGATACCCCGCAGCTTGCTGCGGGGTAGTTCATTGAAGGGGTGCGGGCATTTTCATTATTCAAGATTTCATCTATGACTATATCATGGCCGGAAAGAAAAGCCCGGTCTTAAAACTAATGCTCTCGTAAAAAGTCGATTTTGCCCTGTTTTGTCATTCCGTGCTTGACACGGAATCCAGTGTTTTCAAGTATTTCTGGATACCGGCTTTCGCCGGTATGACGGTTAAGAGGACTTTTTACGAGAGCATCAAAACTGAATTATTGAACAGGCTTGAATTGATCAATTTTGGGGAGATGAAAGTAATGGATTACGCAACGATCCTCATAGACCGATCCCACAAAGGCATCGGCATCCTGACCCTCAACCGTCCCGATAAACGCAACGCCGTTTCGATTCAAATGCGACGGGAGATCTCGGATTGCCTTAAGGAATGGAAGGACGATCCTGCGATCCGGATCCTCATTCTGACCGGCGCCGGCAGCACCTTCACCGCCGGCTTCGACCTGAGCGAATTCAATAAACCGGGACTATTACACGAACTATATCAGACGTCTTCCGAATACCACCGGCATGTCTGGTATTTCCCCAAGCCAACCATCGCCGCGATTAACGGTCCGTCCCTGGCGGGGGGGTTCGACCTGGCCAAGCTCTGTGATTTTCGTATCTGCACTCCCGAAGCCCGATTCGGCCATCCGGAAATAAAGTTCGGCGCCCCAACCTTGTTTACACCTCTGAAATGGATCGTCGGCGCCGGTCTGGCCAGAGACTTATGTCTCTCCGGACGGATCATCGACGCCAATGAGGCCTATCGGATCGGCCTGGCAAATGAATTGGTGGATACAAACAAACTAATGGAGCGCGCCCTGGAAATAGCCGGAAGGATCATGGAGGCGCCTCAGGAAGCCCTTGAACAGACCAAGCGCTTTTTTATCGACAACGCCGACCTTGGCTTTGAGGAGTCTTTCTCCATAGAACACGACAAGGGATTCCAGGAGTTTCTCCTTAAACGGGCGGCGGCAGCCCTGCAACAAGAGAAGGTTTAAACAGGCAAATCCAGACCGACCGCTACCGGGAACAACAACTGAAAGCAAGTCGCCCTGTAGCTTATATCAATATTGACGACTTCGTATATAGAGACCTTTGAAAAACGCCCTTTTCTGTCATTCCGGACCTGATCCGGAATCCAGGAATATTAACGGGTCAGAAAAGCTCTAAACCCCGGCTTTCGCCGGGGTAACGACTTTTTACGAATGCATAAATGTTGATTGATGGCTGATTATCAGTCTTTGCCCTTGCCCTTGCCTTTGCCTTTTCCCGAACCTTGTTGGCCGGCGCCCTTTCCCATATCGTCACCAAATAGATCCTGGCCCCTTTTCAGAGCATGAAACTCTGCCGATCCGGGTTTAATACCCAGACTCTTTGCCAGGGCGCCCCAGCCTTTTTTCTTCCCCGTCTTGTATTTTTCGGCAACATATTCAGGCGGTTTGTTTGACATCTCGCCTAACCGCAGGCACATGTATGCATCAGCCGGCTTGGAGAAGTTGCTGACAACGGCATCAATCCGGGCATCCCCGATCTGAAAGCGGGTGGCCAGCCTGGCCTTGAACCCTGAGGGGTCTGCCTGAGCCTGAATGTTGAAATCGGGCATCCAATCGAAATCACCGGCGAGTGCCGGCGAGGACACAAGCAAAAGTATTGCCGCCACGACAATTATGATCTTTGCGATTTTCATGTTCTCCTCCTTAAAATTAGTATCGTGTCAAATTCTGCTGCTCTTCATCAAATCTTCCATTTGCTTTTTTAGCCCCTCCCGATCATCCACTAATCCGACCGGAGGCCTTGCGGAATACCAGTCATCATAAGCAGGCGGTTGCTGTCCCTGGATGATAAATTCAAGCAGAGAAAACTCATAATAGACCCTGCGGACGGCAAAGAGAGGGTCATCACTGTAGATAACGCGGGCCATGGTCCGGGCCAGATCGCAGGCCTGAAGGACCCGGTCCATATCCATTCCCGTATAGGATTCAAAATAGTAAACCCCTCCTGATTCCCTCCATTTGCCATCCTTCTTCAGTTCTTCCTCCACAGGCGTCCCCGGGAAAGGAATCAGACATTCCGTATAGGCAATTTCGGCCCCGTTTTCGAATAGTTCTTTAGCCAGATGAATGGTCTTCAGCATCGTTTCGACAGTGTCCCAGGGACCGAAAAGGATGAAGCTTACTACAGGCATGAGGTTCTGCTCGATGCAATTGGATACGCCGCGCCTCAAATCTTCCGTTGCCATGCCCTTTCCATAGCGGTCCAATATTTCCTGAGCCCCTGATTCCGCCCCCACATAGACAGCCTTGAAACCCGCCTCGCTCAACCACTGCGCCATGACCGGCCGGCGGCAGAAATCGTCTATTCGCCCCTGGACATAGAATTCGGCGCCCTGCGCCAGTCCTTCCTGAATCATCATCCCGCAGATCTCCCGGACGCGGCGGGGATGAAAGGTGAAATTGTCATCGGTGAACATGATCCGTTTCGCGCCGGCAGACCGCAAGGACCGAATCTCTGCCAATATCTTCTCCTGCGGTTCCTGACGTACAACACCCTTATAGAGGCTTTGGATCGAACAGAAACGACAGTTATGGTAACAGCCACGGCTCGAAGAAAGACTGCGGGTCCTATAGTTCAGGTTGTCAAGAATTTGGAAGGCAGGTGAAGGCAGTGCCCCCAAATCTTTCCGCAGGGGCCGGTCGGGATTGGACAAAACAGAATGATCCACACGGTAACTGATTCCGGCAATTTTTCCCAGACCAGTTATCGCAAATTTACTTCCCACGAGCTCCCGGAGGGCTTCCTCGCCTTCGCCCCGGACGACTACATCCACCTCTTCATATTTACTGAGAATCTCCTTGTGAAGCACCGTGGCGTGGATGCCTCCGAGGACAGTCCTGATGGCGGGATGCGTCTTCTTCGCTGTCCGACATGCGGCTAAGGCAGAGGAGAAACTGCTGGAGAGGGAAGTGAGGCCCATGACCCGCGGGTTTCCCATCTCCAAGGCATCCATCAAAGCTGTTTGTCCTTTTGTCTCGGGACCGACATCCAGATCAACAATAGATACGGAGAGACCATCGGCAAGGAGAGGCGCCGCCAGACATTCCAGACTGAGGGGCGATACTTCCGAGGCGCCGTTAAAGCGCGGATTAACGAGCAGGATGTCCATAAAGGATCCCCAATGATGTCATGGAAAGGATGACCGTATCGCGTTTCTTTTCTTCTTCCGTTAGCGGGGGCAAAATGTTTCCCATATTTGATGAACTCGTAAAAAGTCGATTTTGCCCTGTTTTGTCATTCCGTGCTTGACACGGAATCCAGTGTTTTCAAGTATTTCTGGATACCGGCTTTCGCCGGTATGACGGTTAAGAGGACTTTTTACGAAGTCGTCATATTTATGTCTCCTCGTTTTTTCCTGACATCGATGATAGTCCAGGATCTAACTCATTACGGTAACCACCCTTTTCATGATTTCCTCCGTCCTTTTCCGCCCCCCCTTCCCTCCCCTCATAGACAACCCAGCGGCGGATCATCTCAAAGAGCTTTTCCCGCTTGATTGGTTTGGTCATATAATCATTCATCCCTCTGCGCAGACATTGTTCCCGTTCCGTCACCATGGCATGGGCCGTGAGGGCAATAATGGGCAAAGTTTTCAGCTCGGCTCCTGTTTCAGAAGATCGTCCCTTTCCTTCCAGTTCTCTGATCGCTTCCGTAGCCTCATAGCCGTCCATTTCGGGCATCTGAATATCCATAAGGATCAGGTCATAACGCCTGGGCGCCAGCCGGTATGCCTCGACCGCCTCCCGGCCGTTCCCTGCTATTTCAATATTGTAACCACCTTTGGTGAGAATGCGCTTCATAAGAAGCTGATTGTCGGGATTGTCTTCCACAAGGAGAATTCGCACTTCCTGTTTGAGATTGTGACTCACCGATTGTTCCGTAACCAGGATTTCTGATTCCCTTTCCCCGTCATGACTACCTCCTCCCAACATCCTCTCGAGAATGTCGATCATGGTCTTGCGACGAACCGGCTTACGGAGATAACCATTGAAACCGGCCTCCTGGAAACGCCGGTGCATCCCTTCCGTCGAAGATGAAAACGCGAGCAGCGGGATTTGAGAGATGACACCCCCTAAATGGCGAATTCGCCGGGCCGTTTCATAACCGTCCATTCCGGGCATCTGGATGTCGATAATGGCGATCTCAAAAGGATTGCCTTCCTCAGCGGCGCTCAGTATTGTCGCTTCTACATCGACGGCTTTACTTAACGGGGCAACAATCATCCCCTGCCGTCGCAGCAGGTGTCCCAGGATATCGAGATTGGCAGGGTGATCATCAACCACGAGCACCCGTTTCCCCTGGAGTGATGCATACAGGACAGACTCTTCCCGGGACCTGGTCGCCACCTCGCAGGTCATGGTAAAATGAAAGACGCTGCCCTGACCCGGTTCACTTTCCGCCCACAGATTTCCGTTCATCAGTTTTGCCAGTTCGCGACTAATGGACAACCCCAAACCTGTACCACCGTATCGCCGCGTCGACTCCCCCTGAACCTGCTGAAAGGAACCAAAAATATATTCGAGCTTGTCTGTTGGGATTCCGATGCCTGTATCACGGACTTTAATATGTAATCTGACCCGCTCATCCTCGCCGCCATCCACACCGAGATCGACGGCGATTTCACCGGCTTCGGTAAACTTGACGGCGTTTCCCAGTAAATTCAGGAGCACCTGGCGAAAACGGGCAGGATCTCCTTTGACCCGGGCCGGCGTTTCATCACCGATACGGCATAACAATTCCACCGGCTTACCGGCAAGACGGGGCTGAATCAGGTCGCATACTTCGTAGATCAGTAATTCCGGATCAAGATCTACCGTCTCCAGTTGCACATGACTGGTTTCAATCTTCGCAAGATCCAGGATATCATCAATAAGGGACAGGAGGGCATCGCCGCTGCGTTTGATGGTCCGCAGATAATCTGCCTGGTCAGGGGCAAGATTTGTGTCGAGAAGCATGTCCGTATAACCAATAACACTGTTCATGGGCGTGCGAATTTCATGACTCATATTTGCCAAGAACTGGCTTTTCGCCACATTCGCTGCTTTGGCGGCAACGGCCAACTGATTGACCCGCTCCAGAGAATCCTGCAACTGGCGGTTCTTATCTTCCAGGTTTTTGTTGACCCGCAACAGTTCCTCTTCCGCCTGCTTGCGGCGGGTAATATCCCGGAGGCAGACAAGATCCGCCGTTCCGCCCCGGAAAGGGATGTTGGTCCCAATGCCCTCGACCCAAAGCGAGCGACCATCCTTGGTTATGAGCCGATACTCCTCAACGCTTCCTTCTTGCCCGGGCTGACTTGTCTTTTTAATATTTTGCGCCGCCTTGATCAGACTGTCGGGATGAAGGAATTCCGTCATGTTGCTTCCTAACGCTTCTTCCGGGGTGGCCAGATCCATCATGCGGGCCATGGCCTGGTTTCCGAAAAAAATGACTCCATCCCAACCGATGATGATGACGGGATCGAGCATGCGGTTCACAAGGGTGCGGAATAGTTCTTCGCTTTCCCGCAGGGCTTCTTCCATCTTCCTTCGTTCACTGATGTCGCGAGCCACACAGCGTATTCCTGTAATCTCGTCCCCGTCGATGAGCAAGTGAACATTCTGACCAATCCAGTTTTCGTGACCGTCTTTGGTGATCATCGGAAATTCGTGGTAGATTCTGGGGATTTTTTTAAAGAATTGACGACCGGTAACCTTCCAGACCTGCTCCCGGAAATCCGGTTTAACGAGCTTTTCGAAGTGCATCCCGTTCAGTTCTGCTATTGAGTAGCCGCTTATCCGGACTCCCGCGCCATTGACGTAACGGCAACGGCCCGAGGTGTCCAATTCAAAGATGGCCTCGTCTATGGACTCGACTATCTGACGATATGAATCATTCTCAAAAAGGCATTTCTGCCCGGTCGTATCCTGTTCCTTCATATCAGAAATCGATCCTCAGGGTGATAACGGTTGGATAATATTTTTAAATGCGAAAAGGAGAGCTCTCCTCAACAAAGACACCGACCCGAGACCTTTGCCTAACTCTTCTATTTGTCATTCCGGACTTGATCCGGAATCCAGAACATGCTGAAAATACTGGATTCCGGCTTTCGCCGGAATGACGGTAGGGAGGCTGAAACAGAGTTATTCAAAGGTCTCGACCCGTCATGGCTTCCTTTTATCTACATGCCGATAAAAAGAAGGGCGTTTTGCTTGTATTGATAACTGATATTCTGTGAGCTGTCAAACATGAAATATATGAACAGTGTCGATTTACCGATACTTTCTTGCTTCAAGGGCGGCAAGAAGGACACCGTCATGTTATTTTTTAACAGCCATGCCCGAAGTGGGCGCACCGAAGCACAAAAATCCCCCTTACCCCCCTTTGATAAAGGGGGGCTGGGGGGGATTTTCATATAAAGAGTTAAGAACGCCCCCTACCCCCTGGAACCGAGGCGCAGGCCGCCGTGGATGAAGAACACGTCGCCGGCAAGGGCCTCATTCCGATAAAGCTCGCCTACGAGAGAAGCAACCTCTTCCGGTTCGATCAACCGGCCAATAGGAACATCCATCAGGATCTTATCGAGGGCATTCTGATCCATACGTTTGACCATTGCCGTTCCTACATAACCAGGGGCAACGGCGACGCAACGGATCCGGTTGGACAGACCGCGCCTGAGGAACTCTGCCGTGATCACCTTGGGCATGACGGACATGGCCGCCTTGGAGGAGGAATAGTTGATCTGACCAGCCGTCCCCAGGGAGCCCGTCGAGGAAACGAGACAAATCAGTCCCTGGCAATTGTTATTGATCATCCGCTCCGCACATTCCCGGACAGTGAGGAATACCCCGGTCAGATTGATATCGATAACCGCCTTGAACTGGTCAAGCGACATCTTTCTGTTTACCTTGCCCGTCTCCTTGCTCGTCGCTACCATCATGCCATCCTTGATGATGCCGGCAAAAGGGGCGACCAGGTTGATCTGACCAAAGCGCTCAATAGCCGTATCGGCAAGAAGGGCGTTATCCTCCTCCTTTGTCACGTCACAGACCACGGTCGCTACTTCGCCGCCCATCTCTTTCAATTGTGTTTCCGCACCATCCAGAAAAGACTGGGCGATATCGGCGATCACCACCTTGCCGCCATTCTTTACCCAGTATTTCGCGATCTCCAATCCGATGCCGCCACCGCCACCGGTGATGACGGCGATTGATCCCTTGATCTCCAGCATGTTCTTTCTCCTTTTAGATGATCCCTTTTCCCGTCAGTTCCCCGAGCTTCACCGGGCCATAACCCATATATTTCAGATAGACAAAACCGTTGTCATAACCAACGGGGCGACAAACCCACTTCGTCCGTGGCGGCGTTTCCGTCGCTTTCCACTGTGACTGGGCGCAAACGATGGAACCATAGACCGGATCCTGTACCGGAGTGAAAACGCCGCGATCCCTCCACACTTCATCGCGCATAGCTCTTTCCGGAGAGACGATTTCCGCCACAACAGGCGTAATCGGCGCCAGGCGTCCCGTTTTTGCATATTCGATGGACTTCATGGTCAGTTCCTGGCTGGTGTACTTCTCCGTTTCCGGATTGATCATGGCCTGATACTTAAGCTGCCAATCCTTCTTCATAAATGGCGCCAGGGTCGTCCACTGCTCCGCCCCCCATTCATCATACTTGCCGACGATATCAACGAAAGCCTTCCACATCTCGAGCCGGAGCCCCCCCAGAAATACGCCGCCGTCTTTGGTCGGATAGAAACCGTAAAGCCAGAGACAAGTATCGAGACTTCCGAACCGCTCATTGATGACCCCCTGATCGGCGTACCAGTGAAGCATGTAGTCATTAAGTCGCTCATAAGCCTCGGGGGTGCTCACGTCGATAGCCTGCCCTTCCCCCGTCATTTCCCGGTAATATACCGCGCCCAGGATGCCCAGTGCGGCAAAGGTTCCGGAAACGGCCCAGGCGATCCAGGGACCGGCCTTGGTCGATGTGGCATAAGGCATATCTTCAAGAGTCTTGTCCTCCGGCAACACCTCCCCCGTAGCGTACTGAACACCGGAACGGGCCTGGGCCACATTGTCATAATCGTACTGATTCCGGCCGCTTTCCGGACCGAACTGTCCATATCCCGTAATGGAAGCATAAATCAGGCGGGGATTGATCTTCTCCAATTCCTCATATCCTAAGCCCCAGGCGTCCATCTTCCCCGCCGGAAAGGTCTCGATCAAAACATCCGCCTGACCCACGAGGGATTTCAGGATATCCCGGCCCTCCTCCGTCTCCAGGTTCAGGGTGATGTGATACTTGTTCCGCCCTTCCTGAATATAGGCCATCCCGGTGCCCCGGTGCATGAAACCGTTAGGCGAATAGCTTCGTACCAGGTCCCCTCCCGGCGCTTCGATGCGGATCGTTTCCGCCCCCAGCTCGGCAAGGAGGGAGGAACAGTAAGGTCCCGCCATGCTGCGGGAACTAAGGTCGATTATTGTGAGGTCGTCCAGGGCCTCGGGTTTGTCAAAGTTCTTCGCCGGGTCGTCAAGGGAGCGGATATGATCAGCCCAGTCGGCCCATTTCGGTCTTTTTTGCTCTGTCATATAGCTCACCTCCTGATGATATAGCCGGCCTGCCCATCCCAGTCGGATGGAGGTCGTCGTCCCTGCATGTCTTTCCATTTTCCGAGGACGCCGTGCAGATAAAGTTCATCTATCTGGGTCTGGTTCCTCCCCAGGATCTTCGCCATAACGAACTCATTGTCAAAACCGACGGGGCGAACGGTCCATTTTATCTTGGGCGGCGTCTTGGTCATCATGACGGGGAACTCGTGTTCCACATACCGCCCATAGAGAGGATCATCGATCTCCTTTACGAATCCCCGTTCCCGGCGCTGAGGATCTTCATTCATATCCTTGGCGTTGTGGAGGCGCGTGGCGGAAAAACCGAATTCCTTGCCGAGGGCCTCAAGGTCATCTGCCGTTTTGGTCCGTGCCCAGTCGGCAATAATTTTCAGGATCGCCAGGGCGTTTTCATCCTGCAGGCGGACGGTATGCTCCCGGAAGCGAGGGTCGACGGCAAGTTCCGCCTTGCCCATAGCCCGGCAGAGGCCCAGAAATTCATCAGGTCCCGGAGCGGCCAGGGCAGCCAGCCTATTATCGGCGCAAAGGAAAGTATCGGCAGGACAGATGCACTGATCACGATTTCCCATCGGTTCTACGCCTTTTCCCGCCAACTGCTGATAAGGCCATACCCAGTTCATGACCCGCATAATGTTTTCTGTTTGGGACATTTCGATGAACTGCCCTTTCCCGGTCTTTCGGCGATGATGGAGGGCGGCAAGGACAGCCACCTCTCCCATGAGGCCGCCGTAGTAATCGCAGATCCAGATGGACTGCTTAAGGGGGGGGCGCTTCGGGAAACTTGACATCCAGGCGTACCCGGCGAGAGCTTGAGACGCCCCGTCGTTGGAGGGACGATCCTGTTCGGCGTAGGCGCCCCACTGCCCGAAACCGTTCTTCTCAATATAGATGATGCCGGGATTGACTTTCTTGATGTCCTCGTAACCGATGTTCCAGCGGTTCGTTACCGCGGGACGGAGGTTAAATTCGATAATATCCGCCTTGGCGGCTAATTCTTTGAAAATCTGTTGCCCCATATCGATATGAAGATCGAGGGCCATATAGTATTTGTTGGGATTGATGTGCATGAACATGGGAGACTGTTCTTTGTAAAACCAGCCGAAGGGGTTAAGTGACCTCGTCACATCTCCCGCGGGAGGCAGCTCGATCTTTATGACCTCAGCCCCCATCTCGGCCAGGAAAGACGGTCCGGACGGACCGAAGAGGAGCGTACAGACCTCGAGGACCCGGACGCCTTTCAGGGGGCCGGGTTTGGAAAATTTCTTTTTTACATAATCTTTGAAAACATCTGGCATAAGGTTCCCTCCTTTAAACCGTGAATCAAAAATGATTATGGTGCCTGCTTTTTTCCCCTGTGATACCTCCGACATTCACCTCCTTCTGCATTAATATTTCGAGGCAGATATGATCATCTATCCCATTTTTCTCACGCCGCCATGATTATTCGGCCGGGAATACATCGGTCAGCCTTGTAGTCGCTCATTAAATTCATCAAGAGTGAAACTGTATTCCTGGGTACCGTAGGATTCGACGGCAAAGGAAGCACAGACACTGCCCATCCGGGCGCATTGCACTATGTCCTTACCATTGACCAGACCACTGATCAGGCCCCCGCGGTAAGAATCGCCGGCCCCCGTCGGGTCCTCAACTTTCCTTGCCTTGACGGGGGGAATGCATATTTCGCTACCCTGCGCAGCAACCTGGGAGCCAAACTCTCCCCGGGTGGTAATAATCGTCCTTGCCAGATTCAGCAAGGCTTCCTTGTTCAAGCCGGTCTTGCTCATAATCAGGTCCAACTCATAATCGTTTACGATGAGGATTCCACAACCATTTATGGCCTGGAGCAGCTCTTTCGGGTCCCACATGGGCAAAGATTGTCCGGGGTCAAAGATATATTCGATTCCTCTAACTTTACAGGCCTGAGGATAAGTAATCATGTCTTCGAGATTACCGGGAGAAACAATAACAATCGTTTTTTTGGGATGGAATTTGTCAAAGTCCAATGCAGATGAATATTTCATGGCCCCGGGGTTGAAACCGGTAATCTGGTTATCGGACTGGTCAGTAGTGATATAGGCGCCGGCGGTGAATTCATGATCGATAATTTTTATGTATTTTGTCGAGATTCCGTTCTTCTCCAGCCATGCGAAGTATCTTTCATAATCATGGCCGATAGCGGAAGAGATGACAGGCTTTTCACCCATCAGGGACAGAGAATAGGCGATATTGCCGGCGGTGCCGCCGTATTTTTCCTTCATGCCGTTCACCTGGAAGCAGACATTCAAAATATGAATTTTATCGGGCAGGATGTGATCGGAGAAACGTCCCGGGAAATCCATAATCCTGTCATAGGCCAGCGATCCGGAAACAATTATATTCATTCATGCAATCCTTTCAAATCGATTCTTGGTCATCAGCAACAATTCGGCGGATATTCATGTCACGATAGTTGATATGGCAACCTCCCAAGTGCTGATAATAGTCATATGACCACAGTCACATCTGATTGTCAACCCGAGTATGAAAAGTGAAAAAGGGGACGGTTCTATTTTTCGTGAAACGCTTCCAAGTAACTTAACCGGATCATGGCAAGTTACTTTCTCACACAGGCCCGACAGCGGCGCGCTGGGACGCTAAAAATAAAGACCTGACCCCTTCTTTTGCAATCAGCCTCAAAACGCTAAAAATAAAGACCTGACCCCCATACTTGGGGGCTCTTTCTCAGACCCAGTTTGCAATAAGCAATCCGGGGACCTTATTAAAATGTTGGATATTGTTACTTACCAGTGTCGCCCCCTGACTTCTGGCATGGGCAGCGATCATCATATCCATGGCGCCGATGGGCGTGCCGTTCTTTTCCATAGTGGCCCGAATTCCTCCATAATGATCCGCCGCGATATCGTCCCAGGGGATTACGGCCAGCCGGGAGACAAACTCGTCTATCTCTTTCCGGATCGTAGGTCCCTTCGGATGGCGCGCCGCACCATAGTAAAGCTCGGCCAAAACCACCGTGGAAATGCAAAGATCTCTTGTTCCAACCTGCTCAAAGTGGGCCTTGACGGAAAGGGGATGGCTTTTGAGGATGTAGCTGCAAATATTTGTGTCCAGCATATAGCGCATTAGAAAATCTCCTGCTTCTCCGGCGCAGGATCCTGGCGATCGGCCATAAAATCTTCCGGCACCTGCGACGGCCGGTTAAAAAAATCATCCCAGCCCAACGGTTTCGGCTTGATGATCACCGCATCACCCTGCCGCTCGATAAAAACCTCCCGGCCTGAAAAGCGAAATTCTGCCGGCAGACGAACAGCCTGGCTGCGACCATTCATAAATATTTTAGCAGTTTTTGTCATAACTCACCTCCGCGATCTATACCGGGAGCATATATCACTTGTTTCAACAATGCAACCTTCTTTCCTTTGCACAAACAATGAGACCTTTGAAAATCTACACTTTCCTGTCACCTCGGCGAAAGCCGGGGTCCAGAACACCTTGAAAACACTGGATTCCGGCTTCTGCCGGAATGACGATGGGGAGTCTGAAACGGTATTTTTCAAAGGTCTCACAATATCAACAACTGATCCCCGAATGACCTACTTGGCGGCGGCCCGGTTCTTCTCTTTTTCTGCGATGCTCAGATTCTTGATGGCGTCTTCATAACCGGGACGAATCCTGATCGCCTCCCGGAAATGGACTATCGCCTGGTCAATCTTTCCCGTCCGGGCATAGGCGATGGCGATATTGTTGTGGCCGGCTGCGAAACCGGGCTCCATCGCAAGCACCCGCCCGTACACAGGCAGCGCCTCCCCGTAACGACCCTGTCCCGCCAGGGCCTCGCCCATGTTGAAGATAGCCTCTACATAACCGGGACGGATCTGCAAGGCCCGCTCAAATTGCGGCATCGCTTCGCCATACCGCCCCTGCCGGGAAAGAGCGGCCCCAAGATTGTTGTAGGCCAGCCAGTTGTTCTCCGTCACGGCTACGGCCCGGCGAAACAGGGTCTCCGCATTCTGCCAATATCCCACCTGCCGATAGGAAATCAGAGCGAAAACGAGTATTACCACTACACCTATGGCAATACCTTTGAAAAATTCCATTTCAATCTCACCATCGTCATTCCTGCGAAAGCAGGAATCCAGCATTTTCGATAACTTCCTGGATTCCGGGTCAAGCCCGGAATGACAGAAAAAAGCGTTTTTCAAAGGTCTCATGGCAACAATGACAAAGGGAGACCCCGAAGAATCGCCCACCCCGTTTCCAGCAGCAACGATCGGCCTTCCCTTTTCGTTTCCATTGTCCTCCGGCATCCCGCCGCCGTTTCTACTCTCCGTCGGAATTACAGCCTTCACAGCGTTTTCGCCGTCTCCGGCATCGTCACCGCCTTCCCGTAAATGCCCGTTTGTTACCACACCCTCCCGTTTCCGGCCCTTTCCGGCCACCCAGTCCCCCACACCCCAGACGACGGCGATAAAGACGCCGATCAAGGGGATATAGGTATAGCGGTCCGCATAGGCGTGGCTCCCGATCTGAATCAGCCCGCTCACGGGCAGGAGACTGATGAGATACCAGAACCAGCCAACAAAAAGATAAGGCCGCGTTTGCAAATTTTTCACGGCCAGGAAGGTTATGAGCGCCAATGCCGCCGCCGCAAACACAACCGTCCCCAGCGGCCACACGCCCGGATGGGGATAATGAACGGCAAGGTTGAAGGGGAGCGCCGCTTTGTAGAGATAAAAACCATAGGCGACGACGGCGTTGGTCAAACGGGCAAAAAAAGGAAATTCCTCGAAGGTTTTCAAGGCCCCGACCTGCTGCTCCGCCATGATCGTAACCAGTCCCACCACGGCGCCGATTAACAAAAAGGGGATTTTCTCACCCACGACCGGTCGCCAGTTTTTCCGCCAGTTGCCTGTCCATAAACGCCGGCATGGCCATATATCCAACAATAAAAATATTATCGGAATGGTTACGATCATCGCCTTGGCCATCAGGCCCAGGAAAAACGAGACAAGAACGGCAATATATCGTCCCCACCCCGGCCTTTCCACGTACCGGGCGTAAAGGAGGAGGGAAAGCATCCAGAAGAGGCCGCTCAGAACGTCTTTGCGCTCTGCAATCCAGGCGACGGACTCTACATGGAGGGGATGGAGGGCGAAGAGGGCCGCCACGAAACCGCTTTTCCAGAGGGCGCCGGTCAGTCGATGCAAAGCGGCAAAAAGGAGCAGCGTCGCGGCCAGGTGCAGCAGGACATTGGTGATGTGATACCCCCCCGGATTCAGCCCCCAGATTTCCCGATCCATCATGAGGGATAACCAGGTCAGGGGATGCCAGAAACCGGCGTCCGTGGCGGTAAAGGCCCACCGGATAGACTCCGAGGTCAGCCCGGCTAATACTTGGGCCTTCTCGATGACATAGACATGATCATCAAAAAAGACAAAATCAAAGAAGGCCAGCCGTCCAAAAACAGCCAGGACGGACAGCGCCAGCCCCAGGCAGATCAGCCTTAGCTCCGAAGAAACGCTAAATTTCAATACCCCCGGTTTATTGTTTACCCTATTCTCCAACTTCCTTAACGGCTGCTTGCAAAATTCTGTCATGAATCCAGTAACCAGAAAACTTCATCTCCATGAGAGCATCGGTCAGGTTGTCTATCAGTCCTGCTTTTTTGGCATCTATTAGAAGCTTGATTGTACCCGTTACGATAAGTCCGTAGACATCCCTTGCTATACGACGTCCTTTTCTCTCGTCCATAAGAATCTTCTCAATGCCCAATTTCAAAGCGAGATGGATCACTGAGGCTTCTCCTTCATCCAGGAGCTTTACAAGTAGCGTTTCAGGTTTATGGTTCAATTCCCGGACATTCAGCCAAGTGGCTTTTTTGTATTCGTCAAGGCCGGCAAATGCTTTTCCTCCTGCCATTATCTCGGTGTGGACAGGTTCAGGTATGATCACTGTTTTATAAAAGCTCTTCAGAATATCGAGTTTATTAATGCCAGCAAGGGCTATAATCGGGCCTGTGTTGCTTATTATGGTTTCCATCGGCTGACTAACGCAACTCAGATTCAATTTCCTTATCATCCCATTCGACAGAGGCAACGCCCATCTGTTTGCAGGTCAGCAGGAATTCAACACGGCTTATCCCGATAAGCTGGGCGGATTGGCCTGAACTAAGACGGCCAAGCTCAAACAATTTAACTGCCATTGCCCTTTTCGCCTCAGATTCAAAATCCTCATGGCTTTGATTTGTAACAGCAGGTATCGTGTCAGGATAATCAACTATTATTGATCTTTGCATTGAAGCCCCCTTTTTCGCAGAACCAAACACGTATAAGCCCAATTGATAATTAAAATTGCTCCTAATTAATTTACCCCCTGGTCAATTTAACTCACATGTAATGCTTTCAGTAAAGATTATCAACTGATTTCTCTATACAAATCAATATCCATGACAACCTGTAAAGACATAGATTCACTATCTCAGCCCTCACCCCTGGAGATCACCGATCTTGCGCCGCCTGTAAAAAGCACATTGCCAAACATTGACGACCTCGTAAAAAGCCAAAAATTTCCGTTTTTGTCATTCCGGACCTGATCCGGAATCCAATAATATCGATAAGTTCTGGATACCGGCTTTCGCCGGTATGACGGTCAGGGGTACTCTTTACGAGAGCGTCAACATTGCCAGCGTCATCATCAACAGGATGAAAAGCGCATGACGCCAATCAAAATCATCCCATAAGCGATTATCGAAAGATTTCAAGAGCAAATGCGCAGGCGGCGGATTAATTGTCATAAGATACTGAACCTATGGGGAACGGAATGAGATGAAAAACCATATCTACCCGGACCGATCGGGATAGTCCGCATCACTTCTTGGATACCCCGTATAGATAATGGTCATGCTGCTCTGCCAAGTCTGCAGGAAGATTATCATCTATGGCATGAGCAGCAACCTCGGAAAGAAGGGTTGCGGGTTTCCTGGCCGTTTTATATTGGCTTTTCAGTTTTTTTACGAGATGCTCAACCTCGACCAACATGGAAGGCGGCAACATATCAATATCCCTTTTGAGTGTTTCCGCTTTATTCATTTTGTAGCCTCCATAAATAAGGTTAAAAGTTAAGTTACGGAGATAGGGCCCTTATTAATTTCATGATCAAATGCCTTCTTTGACTTTATAGATGGCCGGATGTGCTTCCGTATCCTGGCGATGGGCCGTAAGATCAGCGGCCAGATCTCGGATCGCAGCGGTATTGTTACTCGTTTCCACAGCCAGGCTCTGGATCGCTATAGTATTGTTACTTGTCTCCGCCGCAACGATATCAAGCTTGTTTTCGAGGCAATCTATACGTTTGTCCAGTCGCGTTTCCACGCGATCGATCTTTTCCGAAAGCATCTGGAAGCCCTCTCCGATAAACGTAAGCTGTTTCTGAAAATCCTCTCTTTGGACAGTCAGTTGGTGTTGAAACTCTTCCTTGATTTCATCCTTGAATGAGAGCAGATCCTTCTTGATTTCAGACTTGAATTTTTGTGAGCCTTCCTTGATTTCATCTTTGAATGAGAGCAAGTCCTTTTTAATTTCACACCCGAATTTTTGTGAGTCTTCCTTAGTTTCGCTACGGAACTGAAAGAAAAGCTGCTCAAGGCGACTGAAATCTTCGCTATTCATATTCTCACTTTTTCCCTTAACATCAATGTTTTCGACTGCCTTTTTTTCAGTGACGAGATTCGTCGCTCTGGAAGATTATGATATTATTAAGCAAATTAACGAGTGTCAAAAAGTTTTGCCTCCCTGAAAATGACCGGAGGTCATGAACAGGGTGAATGGTAAACGATAATCTGACAACCGCAAGCATTTAAAGGTTTATCCATGCTGTAACCCTTTTAAGGCCACATCATTATCTTTGTATTTAACCCATTCTCGAATACTTTCTGCCGCAATTTCGTACGTCAACAAGGTGTCAATCTGGATTTTTTCGGAGGCTTCGAGCAGTTCTATACCCACGATCTTTCCGTCCTCGGTGACGTCAATGTTAATCCCCTCTGCAACCTCAATTACTCCTTGCGGCCGCAGATGACTCAATGACAAATAAATCGCGTCGACTTCCCTGTCATATGTCACCTTCATTTTTTCAGTCCTCCAATCTTTGTTTTTAAAGGATAAACTGTTACGATCATTATACTTTGAGACCTTTGAAAATGTCCCTATTCTGTCATTCCGGTGACAACCGGAATCCAGGAAGTTATCGAAAACACTGGATTCCGGCTTCCGCCGGAATGACGGTAGGGAGGCTGAAACAGAGTTATTCAAAGGTCTCACTTTCTTCTTCCTTGACACCAATAACTTTTATTGGAAGCTCATTCTGATGCATTGAATGATCGACAATGACAAATCGCTCTCCAAACTCCCATTCGTCCGTCAGGGGCTTGGGGCGGACTTCCGTCTGTTCCGCCAGGCGCGTCCCCATACCGCCGCATTAAATGACTACCGGAATTTTTTCCATGATTCCTAAATTCTCACTACATGAACACTATTTGATTTCTGAAGTCTTCTGCTTTTGCGAAACCGACTTTCTGGAGCAATTTCTTTAGGGTGTCCCCGACAGGCATTTGCCTTGATACAATAATGCCCCAATGTTCCATATTTAATTCTTGGTATCTATTATGGAGGATAACAAAATCTCTCACATTAAAAGTCACTAAGCACCTTTTTTCAATCACAGCAAATGCCAGTTGCTCAACATCCGTTTTGCCTTTCCTTTTCAGTTCCTGAGCATGAACAACATCAAAACCTCTTTGTCGTAATGCGTGTGAGAGCGCAGCATGAACATCTTCATCCAAAAACAAGCACAGCTTCATCAAAGTTTATCACCCTTTATCAACATGAAATTTAACCTGTTTTTCCCAGTATTCAATATCGGACATTTCCTTTAGATCAGAATTTATTTCGTCCTGATGGTCGAAATAATAAGCTAAAGCAGAATGCACCTGCGATGGGGTCAAATGCCGAAGGCTATCAAGTATTTCGTCTGCATTCATACCCATTTGGTAATATCCGGCAATACAGTTGATGGTGATTCTCGTTCCTTGGATAACCGGACGACCTCCCGCTATTTCGGGATTTGATACAATGTAAGGGTAATCAATTTTATAAGCTGTGACCGGCATGTCTCATATTCCTCCATATTTGCCTAATTGGATGAATTGTCCCATTTCCTCAATTACATACTCCAGCATATCCCTATTCAGACCCGGATACACCCCGATCCAGAAGACCTGATTCATGACGAAATCGGAATTCTTCAGGTCGCCGATCTTATGGAAATAATGTCATATCTCGGGGGGCAATAATCTCCAGCCATCCTTTGCTTAAAGCATCTGATACCTCGATAAACGTAGATCCTCTATTTTCTTCATGGCCCGCTGATCATAGTATCTCTCTCCACAGGCATTACAAACAAGCAATTCCATCGATACTAAAACGATATCTCCAGATAGCCTGATCTCTTCGTCAACCATCTTTTTCTCAATATCTTCGCCCTTGCAGATAACACACCTCATTTTCTCCTCCCTGAGAATTTAATAAACATTTCAATTACATACGCCAGAATTTCCTTGCTCAACCCCGGATAAACCCCGATCCAGAAGACCTGATTCATGACAAAATCAGAATTCTTCAGGTCGCCGATCTTGCGGTGCGTCGCCTCCCGGAAGGCCGGCTGGCGGGTGAGGTTGCCGCCAAAAAGGAGCCGCGTATCGATCTTCGCCTTATCCAGATGGCAAATCAGCTCCCGCCACTTGAACGGCGGAAGAACCGGAATTGCACAAAAGGGTATGCCTGACACCGAGAAATTCGGAGAATGATTTTTCAAAGGCATGGGCAAACCGCCCCGTCGTCAGCCAGAAATCCAGGACCGCCTCCATGACCGTGGCCATATCCCCACCGTCATAGACCTTGCCGGACACGGGGACAAAGGTCTCGCGGGGGACGAACGGCGCCTGCTGTCGCGGTGCATGGCAGGCAGCGAAATAATCCGCTACAGTACTGCGAACTCTTATTCTTAAATCAGCATCGTTCATGGAAATTTCCAATTAAAGTCCAATATCCTTATCATCCTTATCGCGTTCCCTCAGTCCTGCCCGGATTGTTCGAGGATTACGTGCACAATGAAAAAGGCCGAACACAATAACTACATCTCCTTCGATTTTGTAGTAAGTAGCATAAGGAAATTTACGAAGGAGACTTCGCCTGAATTCAAGGTAGACCGTTGGGTATTGAAATGGGTTAATTTCTATCTGGTCAAGCCCTGCATAAAATATTCGCAAGAAATCGTCCCCACATCCCGGAGCCTTCTCCTCATACCATGAATAACCCGCTACGGCATCATCTTCAACACAAGGGAGAAATCGTAAATTGTATCTCCTCATTATCTTCTGAGGGCTATCCCTGCCTTTAGCTCAGCGAGGGAAATAAGATCACCGGGATTATTATCGAATACAGCAAGTCTTCTTTTCAGCTCACTCTTGTGGCTTTCAGGAATTGGCACCACTGATGAGTCCGCAGCAATACTCTCCCATAAATCCTCAACGAGAAGAATCTTTTCTGGTATACTCAATTTTTTTATCTCGGGTATATTTATCAAATGCACGTTTCTCCTCCTTTTTCCATCTTTGAGTTTTTAGTCCACTTAAAGGTTCTTTCTCTTGCCGCTTTCACGTATTCGCCAATTTGCTTCGTGCAGAAGCGATAGACTGCTTCCTGCGAAGCGCCACGGTAAAACATGTTATACCATGCCGCCGTCAGGCCAATAGTCTGCTCCATCGCAAGGGCGTTTCGCCAACCCAGATAGTTTGCCGCCTTGTCACAGCAAAGACGCAGGGTGGCGGCTTCATGGACTGCCCCCGGTTCGGACAGATCCTGCCATTCCCCGGCGCCCCAGGCCTTAACGAAACGGGTTACCACCTCGGAGACCGTCAAGTCAGCCGTATTGTCGGGACCGAAATTCCAGCCGCCGCAGAATTTCTCCGGTTCTTCCCACAGGCAGGCGCCCAGCCAGAGATACCCGCTATTGAGAGGTGGTACAGGTTTCCTTTTTCGTAAGCGGTCACTTCATGACCCGCCTCGTGTCGGGGTATTTCTATTAATAATGCACGGCATTTACCCTTACTAAGTTCAACTTACATGTAATGCTTTCAGCAAAGATTATCAACTGATTTTTCTATAGAAATCCATATCCATGACAACCTGAAAAGGTACAGAAAAGACACAGATTCACCATCTCAGCGCCCACCCTTAAAGATCATCGATCTTGCGCCGTCTGATGAAAACGAAGCCAAGCAGTCCGCCAAACCACAGCCAGGCAAGCGCCGAAACCCAGGCGCCGATGACAAAGGCTTGCGGGCGATATTCGATGCGCAGCATCGAATAGACCTTGATTTTTATTGGCAAACAGGCTAATCAACCATATAATTTCATGGCGATGATTAAACATGGATTGTCACGTTATTGATGAACAAATCAAATACTGAACCACCGGCTGACTTTCCCACCTTCTCCTGGCCTTATGCCTTCGCAATCCTTCTTGCCCTAACGCTCCTAATGTTTGCGGATGTCCTTTTTTCTGACGGAACGAAGATCCTGTCCTCTCCCCACACGGACATCGCCTCCCAATTCATCTACTGGCGGGATTTCGGTTTCAGTGAGCTGAAAAAAGGCAACCTGGCCCTCTGGAATCCCCATCTCTTTTCCGGAGCGCCCTTTTTCGGCGGTTTTCAGTCCGCCCTCCTCTACCCTCTCAACTTCCCCTACCTGATCCTCCCCTTGAACGCCGCAATCAACACGGGTATAATCCTCCATGTCTTTCTCCTCGGTTTCTTCACCTTTCTCTGGGCGCAGCAGCGCGGGCTTCACCCCTTGGCGGCGCTGCTATCGGGAATTCTCAGCATGTTTTGCGGCGCTTATTTCCTTCATATCTATGCCGGGCACCTGCCCAATCTCTGCACCATGGCCTGGGTACCCCTGATCTTCCTCGCTGTGGACGGCCTCCTGGAAAAGCCGACCCTGGGCTGGGTCCTCCTGGGAACTTTCGCCTTTGCCATGCAGATCCTGGCCGGGCACCCTCAGTATGTTTACTACACCGGCATTACTGTCTTGATTTATGTGACGATTTGCTCATTATGCACGCCCCGTCCTGATAGCCCCGCCCAAAATAAGAAGAACAATAATAAACATAACAAAATAAATACGTTTTTTTCGTCCATCCTGACCAGAAAATGGTCCTTTATCTCCATTTTTATCATGTTTGCTGGTGGGGTCGCCTTAAGCGCTGTCCAGATCCTGACCGGGATTGACGCCGCCCAGGAAAGCATCCGCTCCGGAGGCGTTTCCTTCTCCTTTGCTTCCATGTTTTCCTTTCCCCCTGAAAATTTTCTCACCCTGATTGCCCCCTATTTCTTCGGTGATTTGATCAACAGCCCCTACTGGGGGCGGGCATATCTCTGGGAAATGAATATTTTCATCAGTATCAATGGCCTTATTCTCACTATTTATGCCTTGATAAAAGGGGGCAGGAAGGCCCGTTGCCTGGCCGTTGTTGTGTTAATCCTTGCCGTTTTGGCTTTGGGCACACATACACCCTTCTTCCGGATACTTTACGATTATTTTCCAGGATTTAACAAATTCCGGGGAACCTCCAAATTCATCTTTTTTGCCTCCATGTTCTTGGTTTTACTCAGCGGGATGGGGCTGGATGCCTTATTGAAAAACAGCGAAACAGCTTCAGTCTCCAGAATCATCCCCAAGGAAAATCACCATGACGCACTGAAAAAATGGTTATCTGCAGAAAAATTTTACTATTTTATCCTCTTTTTCACTCTCCTCATCGCCGGCGCTGCTCTCTGGTTAATGCTAATCGCAGATGGCTGGCTGCCCCCTGCGGGATGGCAACATTTTCTTCAATGGATTGCCGCTACCCAAGAATCCTATCTTACCGCAGGGTTATATACCTACGGTACCTTTGTCAGCAATACGGCTTTTATTGCCTCAATTCAATTATTTGTAGCTGCCCTGACGCTGGCGATAACCGCATGGATGTGGCGCCTGGCCCATACCCATCGTAAAATCGCTGTCTATGGAATTTTTATCTTCGCCTTTGTGGAGATTTTTTTCTTTGCGAGGATTACGCAAACGACCTTTGACCAGGAGATCGCAAAGATTCCCACCTTGGAGAAGTTTCTGGCAGCGACAAAAAATGACGCCAGAATCCTCAATCTTTGGAAACCCAACAGCGCCCTTTCCCTTAAATCATTTGATCTATGGGGTTATGATCCCGGCGTGCCCAAAAGATACGCGGAACTGATTGCTTTTACCCAGACTGGCGACCCGCGGAAAGCCTCCCAATATGTTAATTTTCAGAACTATCATCCCTTAATGAAGATGCTCCGACTCCGCTATATCATCACGCCCGCAAACGGCCAAATCAAAATACTTGAAAACAAGGATTACCTGCCAAGACTGCAAATAATCGAAAAATGGGAAGTGATACCGAATAAGTTGTCATTATTGAAAAGAATGGGAACGGAGGGCTTCGATCCAAGGCAGACCGTTCTATTGGAAAAATCACCGGGAATTGCCGATTCCGCCCCGGGAGGGACAGGAAGCTGCCGGCTTATCGATCAATCCACAGACCATCTAACCGTCTCGGCAAAGGTTTCCCGGGATGCGATCCTTCTCATTACGGATACTTACAGTAAAGGATGGCAGATCGCCCCCCTTCATGCCGCCGGGCAAAGAAACTATGAAATACTGCCCGGGAATTATACCCTCATCGCCGTCCCTTTAGTAAGAGGCGAACATACGCTGCACCTGGAATATGCACCCTGGAGTTATAAAATAGGTAAATGGATATCAATATCCGTTTTATCATTATATATTATGGCGCTTGTTTTCTATCTTCGGAAACGCTTCTTATCGCTCGCCTCCCCATAGTCAGGAAGTCAAACGCTGTTTCCGTAACGATTTTGATTTATTGACTTGTGGGCGCCATAAAATATCCTCGACAATTATCCCGTGTCGGTGCGCACCTTTGGTACCATTCATTAGCCTTTTTGAAGTTCTGTTCAAAATTAAAACTTTTGGCGGCATACAAATTGCCGAGCATTTCTTGGGCGCATGCATTATTGGCCCTTGCCGCTTTTCTATACCATCTAAATGATTCGGCAATATCGGGAATGACACCTTGGCCGGTTAAATAAGCTGTTCCCAATATGCACATGCTGTTTGTATCACCTCGTGACGCTAAACTAAACACCTTGGCCAATGATGGGTTTCGATAACTGTTGTAATCAAAATCAGTCATGTTTATATCAAATTTTTCCCGCCAATCAGCCAGTTGCTCGACAGCGTCGATCGGGACGGCTACGGCGCCGCTGATATTGGATCTCTGAAATGATATCGCCGTTGCCGAATTTATAAAGAGTTGAAAGCCAACCAAGATGATGGCGCCAAATAGTATCAATTTGTTTTTCTTGATAAGTGGCATGAAGCGCGTGGCCGCAACTGCTGACAAGATTATTATTGATGGCAGCATGTCATTCACATATCGGTACATGCTGAAATAAAAAGATAATAATATGGGTAGGGAAACAAGGGAAGAGATGACCAGCAACCTTATTTTCTTGTATTTGCTTGCTGCGCCTACCATGACTAAACCGAAACAGCTTAAAATCAACAAACCGGGCATCCCCGATGCTACACCAAGTTTGACATCGATTAATGTTTTCACATAGGGGAAAGAATTACTAAAGGTTACATTAGACGGATTAAAATAGAAATTGATATTCGACCATACATTTTTATAACTGAAGAGTTCCCCCATCCCTTCTTTCAACCATATCTGGTAATATTCATGATATTTTTTATATGGCAACATGTCCAACGTGCCGAATTTTTCATATTGGATTAAAAAATATGAAAACAATGCAATCAACAATAATAAAAGTGCGGCTAATACTTGCTTGTTTTCATAGCGGGGAGACGGCAATGGTAAAAAAGAATTTATTGTGCTTTTCAAATTATACCTGTCAGGATAGTTTTTAGCGGCGAGATGTTTCGCTACAAGGATGAAGATCAGAGATAAAAAGATATATGTGAATGATTGAATTCCAATGCTTGACCGTGAGTGAAGGGCGAGCATTGTAAAGAGTAGCGCCATGATTAAATAAAGGTTTTTTGGTGAGGATAAATATCTTGTCATGGAAAACAATGATATTA
>Ga0209749_1000360_pt1 | contig 67762 bp, 87 predicted proteins | sample EPASupsiteSAE347_FD_187267 | JGI IMG/M metagenome (GOLD analysis project Ga0209749, IMG submission 187267) | Bioremediated contaminated groundwater from EPA Superfund site, New Mexico - Sample SAE3-47 (SPAdes) (version 2) | ecosystem: Environmental > Aquatic > Deep subsurface > Groundwater >... | reverse complement strand
CCCTCTGTATCATCAGAGCTATGATTAGATGGGATGCTTAAGGATTTATTTTAATATCTGTGAATATTATATTGTTTAGTTCCGATGATGGGACTAATATAGGAACAAGTTGCATCGATATATTCAACTAAAATATTCCTGCCTGAAACAAACCTAGCGCCTCTCTGCACCTGTATCCTGAGATATTCCTCCGCTTTTTTGTGATTTCTGTCCTTCTCATCACTCAAAGCAATTAGACCGCTCGTATCAAGGAAAATTCGCATCTACTCTCTCCAGTCATCCCTTTCGCTCCAGTTGCCTTCTTTTGTCCTGAAAGAGCCCACTATGTCGAAAAGCGAATCCTTCATCACATCATCCTCATGCCTCTTAAGATACTCTTTGATGGCCTCCTGTATTGTTTCTTTTAGAGATTTGTGCTTTATTTCAGAAAGATGCCTCAGATGGTCGTATGTAGTCATATCAATGCTGGTTTGAATGTGTTTAATTTCGGTCATTTAAATCCAATTTACATTAAATGGCTTGATTACATATAAATATAATCTCACATTCAACTTTATAATAGCATGATATTTGAGGTATCAATTAACTTTAATCTAGGGAATCTCCCAGATAAATCAGATAATGTTATTAGCTACTAATCCCAACCCATCAGGTATGGCAAATAAACTGGGAAGTGAGAACGTAACCTGGGATCTAACCCCTCTTTACAAAGACATAAATGATGAGAACATTAAAAAAGACATCGAGAACATCAAGAACAGAATCACCTCCTTTTCATCCCAATACAGGGACAGGATAAAAGATCTCTCCCCGCCCGAACTCCTCAATTCGGTCACCGAGCTTGAATCCATCTCCCAGAAAATCACGCGCATCGGCTCTTTCGCCTACCTCAATTTCGCAACGCAATCTGACAGCGCGGAGGCAGGGGCGTTCCTGCAGAGGTTCCACGAGACTGCAAGCCAGTTCCAGAGAGACCTTCTCTTCTTTGAACTGGAATGGGCATCGCTGGATGATAATACCGCGCAGCTACTTCTTGGTAATCCGGAACTGGGCAAATACAGGCATTACCTGGAAAAGCTCAGGAAGTACAGCCCTCACCTGCTGTCCGAGGTGGAGGAAAAGCTCCTGGCTGAGGTATCCCCGGTCGGGGTCTCAAGCTGGGAAAAGCTCTTTGAGAAACTGCTCTCGCAGATGAAGTTCGGGGTAGCGGGAAGGACTGAGGAGGAAGTGCTGTCAGAGCTATACAATCCAGACCGGGAGGTGCGGAAAAAAGCCTCTGAAGAGTTCACCGCGGGATTATCAGGCCAGCTTCATATTCTATCTCATACTTTTAACACCGTACTTGCAGATAAGATGATAACGGACCGCCTGAGGAAATACCCGGACTGGATAAGCTCCATGAACCTTGACAACGAAATAGAGGAAAAAACCGTGGAGGCTCTGGTAAGTGCGGTCAGGAGCAGGTACGATATCCCTGAGAGATATTACAGGCTAAAAAAATCATTACTGGGACTGGACGAACTGTTCGATTACGACAGGTACGCCCCGCTCCCCATCTCTTCAGAGAAGGCGGTCCCGTGGGAAGAATGTAAGGGCATAGTTCTCAGGGCTTACAATGATTTTTCCCCGCAGATGATGGAAATTGCCAGTCTGTTCTTCAATGGGAGATGGATACATGCCCCTGTCATGCCGGGCAAAAGGGGCGGCGCGTTCAGCGACCCATGTACACCCGACGTACACCCTTACGTGATGGTAAACTATACAGGGAAAAATCGCGATGTAATGACAGTGGCGCACGAGCTTGGTCACGGTGTACACCAGTACCTTGCAGGGAAAGAGCTGGGCTATTTCAACAGCAAAACCCCTCTTGTCACGGCAGAGACAGCCTCCGTGTTCGGGGAGATGCTGGTGTTCAATTCGCTGCTTGGCAGGGCAAAGACAAGAGAGGAAAGATTGAGCCTGCTGTGCGTTAAACTTGAGGAAATGTTCGCCACGGTGTTCCGGCAGATCGCCATGAACAGGTTCGAGGATGCCATCCACAGGGAGAGACGCAGCAAGGGGGAGCTTTCCAGAGAGCGGTTCGGAGAACTCTGGATAGGTACCCAGAAAGAGATGTTCGGGAGCTCGGTCACGCTTACTGACAATTACAGGGTATGGTGGAGCTATATTCCCCATTTTCTTGAGGCTCCCGGATATGTATATGCCTATGCTTTTGGCGAGCTGCTTGTGCTTTCTCTTTACAGGATGTACACGGAAGAAGGTGAGAAGTTCGTCCCGAAATACCTGGGATTACTTTCCTCAGGCGGGAAGGAGCCGCCTGCAAAACTGCTTGAAGATTTTGGAATAAAGCTTGATGACCCTGGTTTCTGGCGTGAGGGACTGGGGCTGATGGACGTGATGCTGAAGCAGGCTGAGGAACTGGTATAATTTTTCTCACAAAATCACTAAGTTTGGATCACCATGCCAAAAGCAACTACAACATACCCGCCCGAAACCATCGGCAGCGTCATGTCCTCGAAAGTACCGACCTGCCGCTTGAGCGACAGTCGCACAACCATCCTGGAAGTTCTATCGAAGGGAGAGTGGGACAGTGTGCACCAGATATACGTGATTGATCAAGAAAATAAATTGCGAGGCATCATCGATATCGCATTACTTTTGAAGACAGATGCTAACATCGACATTCAAAAGATCATGCAGCCAACTAAGACTTTTCTTCATCCATACGCCGATCAAGAGACAGCCGTTTTTCAGGCGGTAAAGAACGATATCATCACTATCCCTGTGGTCGACGGCGAGGGAAACTTCCTGGGAGCGGTCACGGCGCACAGCATCATCGATATCATGCACGAAGAACATGTCGAGGACGCACTCCTGACCGCTGGTATTCGCGGGGAAACAAGTATCATCAAGCTGGCAACTGAGCGCACCAGCTTGATTGTGCGTTCACGTGCCCCCTGGTTAGTCTTTGGTCTACTGGTCGGGCTTGGACTTGGTCTCATATCCAGCCGGTTCGAGGAGTCGTTGAGGCGCACCGTCGCGATCGCCTACTTTATACCTGTGGTCGCGTACATTGCCGATTCAGTCGGTACCCAGACTGAAGCGATTGCTGTTCGCGCACTGGCAACGCTCAAGGTAAATCAGTTTGCCTATCTATTCAAAGAATTACTGGTCGGTCTGGTACTGGGGTTGATTGTGGGTATGCTCGGTGGCATAGGTGCAATGCTGATCGCTTCCTCAACCAAAATTGGCATAGTGGTCGCGCTCTCCTTATTTGTCGCCAGCACCATGGCAGCCGTCATTGCCGCCCTGATCCCTATTATTTTCAAGAGGCTTGGCAAAGATCCGGCCTTAGGGAGCGGACCGCTGGCGACTGCATTGCAGGATGTGATAAGTATTCTGGCCTACTTTACTTTTGCGACAGTACTCATTTGAATGTATCAGGCTAACATGCTCCTGAACATGGCATACACCGACGATTTCTTTAGAGGGGTATAACCCCTTACGGCAGCCTCAAGCGCCTGCTCCTCCATCAGCTTCCTGTCAAAAGTCCATGCTGATATCGCTTTCTTTAAGGCGCTTAACAGGACATCCCTCTTCTCTTCAGGCATATCTGTAAGAATATCCATCCTTGTCCTGACTGTCTTAACTCTGTCTTCATCCGTGAGATATGCCTCATCATTGAGCATATCCTCTAAAGCAGCTATTCTCTCGTCCTCTGGCATTTCAAGGATGCGCTCCAGCCGCTCGTTCAGCAACCTGCGCCTTGTAACCTCATCCTTTGAAGCCAGTATTTCAGTTGCTTCCTTTGAAGTAAAGATTTCCCTGCCTGCCACTTAATACCTCACAAGAGAAATATTGTGGTTTTTATCGTATATAACCTTGCATCTCTCAGACCCGTCGGTTTCCAGGAAAGAGAAAATAACCGGAAAAGGCTGAAGTATAGAATCCTATTTTACCTCATCGATGTGGGCCATCTCCTCAATATCGAGCAGCACTGACATCTCCTGCGTGGTTATATCGATGCCGTTCTCCTGCACGAGAGCCATGGGGTTGGTGCCGCCTATAACAGCTATGCCGAGCTTGTCCCTGCCCACCTGGACGCCAAGTATATCGCTGTTGGGTTCCCCGACCTCAAGGATGCACGAGAACCCTGCCCCCACAAGGGAATCAAGTATCTGCTCTATCTTATCGCGCGCTGCCATCGGAGCTTCCCGAAGGTTAGCAAGTATCTTTCCCGAGCCTGTGTTGATCATCTCAGTCACAGACGTGAGTTCCTGCGACATCAGTGCATCAAGAGGGTCGATGGTGGTGCTGTCGTATGTAAGTATATCCGTAAACCGCAGCGGTGAGCCGTCGCGGATCTCCACCACGCCCCCGAATTTGGGTTTGACCGGTATGCCGGATTTTAGCAGCACGCCGTCTATCGTGATGCTGCATGCTGTTGCGATGCCTATTTTGCCTTTATCTATCTTTATATCCCCGAATTTCTCCTCCGGTCTGAGTATCCTGATATAGGGGCTTACAGATAGACCGCTGTGCATAGCCTGCCTGAAGATGCCCAGAACGCTCTTCAGGTCTGCATCATTTATAATCGATATGTTAGCTATTATTTTCCCCTTGCGCTGGGCTGGATCAAAAGTAACCTCGTACATCATGCTTTCGATCCTTGAGATGATGAACATTGTATCTGTCATTTTGATTCTTTATAATTACAATGCATAATAAATAGTTGTCTGAGAAAGATAAAGTATTTTAATCAGGTGAGAAGTGTAGTACCTATGAACAAGCAAGCAGTGATTGATATCCTGAGAAAGATTTTCACGTTTTACGGCTACAGCACGAGTTCCCCGGACATATCTGACCTGCTTGCAGAAAAGGATTCAGAGCACCTGTTCATCAAATTTGAGCCATCAACCAATATCAACAGCATCAGGCATTTCTCCGACAGCGTGCAAAGGTACGGGGGCAGGGCAATACAGATCTCGGAATCTTTTGATGAGAAAGTCCGCTCTTTTGCCCTTGACGAAGGGCTGATACTCTGGGATAAAAGCGAACTTGAATCCAGGATCGGCAGGGCTGTTCTTGCAGGTGCGCTCGATGAGCGCCTGGAAGGAAAACAGGTTAAGAGGGAGAGCGGTGCGGCGCCTTTAGTCCACAGGGAAGTTCCGAAGAAGGAATATGAGAAGACCATCAGGATATTCCTGCGCTCGGTTGCCGTCAATATCGGGAAACCGGACGCTCTATCCATTGGCGAGGCAAAAGCAGGTAAAGCGAAATACCAGCAGTTAAAATTCATTCCCATCTGGTACTACAGGTATTCTTTCAAAGCCCAGAAAAAATTCAAATCGAGAACGATAGACCTGGCAGGCGACGGCGAGGGTTATATCAACGCGCTCACGGGGGAGAATTCTTTTAATAAATACCAGGATATCCAGGATAATACCCTTGTACCTACCCAGAATTACGAGATAAAGCAGCCGAATATCGAGAAAAAGGATGCCCTGGGCAGGGCGGTCGAGGCTATTGTGAGAGAGCATACGAAGCAGGTAAGGATCAATGAGATGATAGGGGATACGATAGTGTTCGAGAACAAGGTGTTTGCACCTGAACCCCAGGATATAGGCCTGGAGATGGAACTCATCCACATCCCGGTATGGGAGGTACGGAGTAAAAGCGAGGCTGTGGAGATCAACGGGTACGACGGGAAGATAGTATCTGTAAAAACCTGTAACGATGCGGAATTTGTTTGAATAAAGCTCTAAATGAAAAAGTGCAACAAAATGTACATTAACAACGAACTGATACGAACTCGTACGAACTCTGAATGATTTGAGTTCGTATCAGTTCGTACGAGTTCGTTGTTAATATAGTATCCTGGTTTTTCACACCAGTGCTCAAACGGCTCAAAGCAGAGCTTGATAATGCGAACTGGCTATGCATCTTTTATATGATATATGGTTATGCTGCTAATTGCATTCATTTTTTGCGAAGCGACCAGCATACTCGTTTGCATATCCTTCTCTCTCCGAGTCATTGCCGCCAGCGCCAAAATAATAAGAATACTCCACATGCCCGATCTCATGATACAATGTATGCCGGAATGCCTTACAGCCAGTATAATCCTTAAAATCAGAGATGTATATTTTCGAGTATTCTAACTTGTCTGTAGAATCGTTAAACTCGGAAATCGTACAGGCTAATGCATCCGAACGATCACAAACCCTTCTTAGCTCATCGATGGTTAAAACATCAATAGAAACGATATAACCAGAAACATTAGTACTGCTAAGAGCACTGGCAATCTCATAAGATGCTGCCTCCGTAGCAGGGGCTAACTGATTATAAAGGGCAAGAGATAAAAAAAACGTAAATAATATGAGCAATAACTTAACTTTCATTTATATACCGTCTAATAAGGATATATTAAGATAATCATTCCCGATCTCCTTGGGTAATCTTTTAATCTTATGCAGACCTTTAGGATGCAGGTGATATTATTCAGGAGTATTCATTAAAACGAGGGTTCTCCCAGGATATTGCACGGATAGGCGAGATACTGAGGAGGAATTTTCCTGCAGAGGTGAAGGAAGAGAACGGCAAACTCACGCTGGGCCACGGGGCGTTTTCCAGGTTAACAGTCTGGTTTGATAAAAAGAAAATGGTAGTCGATACTGAACCCGGCAAGGGCATAAGCGACGAGGTTATCCTTGATACGAACAAGCGATACAGGGTCTTTCTTGAGGAGGCGACCGGCTACAATGCCAAGGAGCGACTTGCGAAAGCCAAAAAAGAAGTGCAGGGAGCCTGAATTTGTGGGATGCGCTCAAAAGACCTGATATTCCTGTCTGCCTTCGCATCTGCGCAGGTACGGACGGCTCGGTCACGCTGCTGCTTGAGCTGCTGACAGGAAAGGCTGTAAAGGTCGTAACGCTGGAGCAGAGCATCATAAAAGCCGCACCGGAGATGGCAAAGCTTCTGGAAATAGAAGCCGGGGATGAGGTCAACAGCAGGCTTGTGACGCTGAACGCTGATGATACAGTGTATGTGCTTGCAAAGTCCATGGCTCCTCTTAAAAGGATGCCGCCTGCGGTAATGAGCAATCTCATGCGCGCCGATATACCGATAGGCAGAATTCTCAGGGAGCATAAGCTTGAAACGCGGAGGGATATACTGAAGGTTGAGATCATCCGCTCGGAGTTTTTCGGGGATGTGCCTGTGCTCTCGAGAGAGTACAACATCATCTATAACGGGAGGGTGCTCATGTGGATCAACGAGCGGTTTCCTGTGGATGGGAGATGGAGAATGTGAGTAAACGTCTTTAGATAGAGTTTATACCTTCGATTCTATTTTCCCTCTTTTTATTATTCTTATTTTACCACCGCTCTGAGAAATAACAATTCCTATAGAATTAGTTACCGCCGTAATAGCAGCCACCGCTGAATGTCTTGTCCCAAATCCCTCCGGCAGGTTTATGCTGGCATCCGCTGTCAGGTATCTTCCGGCGCATTCGATATGACTATCATCCGATACTACAAAAGTGCCGTCCAGTTGCGCGAATTCCTTTATGTTCTCCCAAATCTCCTGATTGGTGATTAATCTTTTCTCATGGGGATGTCCCTCGAATGGGTTAAGGACAAGCTGTCTGGATTTTGCAAGCACAGCTTTACTATCCCCAATAACAAAAGCAGTCCCGATAGGCTTCCCCTCTCTTCCCTCGTTTGAAATTTCAACAGCTATATCGAGTGCTGATTTTAATACTCCTGCCTGAACGCTTGTATCTGATATTATTTTGTGAATAAGATCCTGTTTTATCTCTAAGATATCATGTTCCAGAAATGTTTGATCCTGCGGTTTTACAGGATCGGCTCTGTAAGTTTCCCCAAGTTTTACCAGCTCGCTGAACAGGTCTTCCTCCCTGCTTTTCTTTACCTGCTCTACAGCCATTCTTATCCATGGAATGATGGATGAGCGTCTGCCCACCATCGCTCTCTCAAAGTCCTGTTTGTTGAGCTTGCGCGGCGGCTTTCCCGCCAGCGCTTCCTGAAGCGGTATCTCCGAGGCATCGCTGCATACCGCCTGGATATCAGCGCCTGAAAAACCCTGTGTTGTCCCGGCTAAATAGTTTGCATCCACATCAGCCTCAAGCGGCAGCTTCCTGAGATATATTCCAAATATCGCTTTTCTTGCTTCAAGATCAGGCGGCGGGATAAATACCAGTTTCTTCAGGCGTCCGGGTCTTCGGAGCGCAGGGTCGATAGCCCACGGCTCGTTCGTGGCAGCAAGCACAAGTATATTATCGTTTTTCGTCATTCCGTCCATCTGTTGTAGAAGCTCATTCACTATACGCTTGGCATAATCCTCTATATCACTGCGCCGCCCGCCTACGGCATCGAACTCGTCAAAGAAGATTATGGCGCGCTCGCATCCCCTTGCCACCTCAAAAATGTTCTTGATAGATTTCTCCGACTCCCCTACCCATTTACTCATAATAGTGCTGGTCTCGACATTAATGAAATCAGCGCCGCACTCCCAGGCTGCGGCTTTGGCTATCATGGTCTTGCCGCAGCCTGGGGGACCATAGAGGAGAACGCCGCCGCCGGGTTTCTGGTTATAATACTCGTACAGTTTCTTGTGGGTGAAAGGATAGATGATGGCTTTCTTTAGCTCTTCCTTTACATTATCAAGCCCTCCAATGTCGCTGAACTTGATATTCGGTTTCTCACGAACAATTAAATCTTCTTTTGTCAGCTTTTTCTCTTCTTTTCCCGAAGGCGCGCCGCCGATGGCGCTGGGCTGGCTGCCGAGGGAAAGGGCATACTCGTAGAAATGCTTCGCAAGCCCTGCCTGTGTGTTTTTCTCGACTTTATCTGAGGTGAGCGCGCTGGCTTCGTTGAACTTGCCTGCTGCCTGAAGGTATAGAGTGCGAGCTTTGTCGATGTTGCCCGCTTTTTCTGCTGATTTTGCGGCTTTTGTGAGACCGCGGGCTTCGGCGGAGAGGGTGAGGGAGGAGGGCATTGTGTCACGCATCCTTGTTTTTTCCGAAACTGGTGCGCTGTACAACGCTATCCTTTATTGTTACATTTGCGTTGTTATCTCCAGTGCTCGAATCGAAACTGGTGTGCTGGATAATTGAATCCTTGATTACAATGACCTGTCCACCCGCGTTGATCCTAACAATATCTTTTTCTTGGAGCACTTTAAGCGCCTCGGCTGCATTCTTACGTACAATGCCATTACGATCTGATAGCAATCCAATCAAAGGATATATAGTTGATTTATCAAAAGCACCAAACTGAGCAAGATATCCAATCGCATAAGTAGCATTATATCTCACGCGTTTATTTGCATCAAAAAGCAAGCCAGCAAAGTATTGCACATCATCGGCATCAAAACCACCTTTTTTAGCATACGTTCTGAGTGCAAAAGCTGCATTATGGCGCACAAACTTGTTGGCGTGAAATAATACGCCTATCAATGGCTTGATTAATTCAACATCAGAAGTTCCTTTTTTAGCAAGCGATGAAATGGATTTTGCAGCATCAGCACGTATTTTATCATCATAACTATTTAATGAACGTATGAGTCCTTTTACGTCCTGTGCCATGTGAATATTCATTTTTATCACCCATTTTTAAATTATCCTAATTCCCTTCTTAATCGCTTCATTCACAATGCTTACCTGTTCCTTTTTCCGCGCGAACTCATCAGGAGTATAGCATAGAACGTCCACAACTTCCGCATTCCTATCTTTTAATAATCCGATGGACTCAATGAACTTATACATCCTTTTAGTGAACTTTATATCCGAGAACTTTTTAGACACTACAATGAGGTCTATATCACTGTACTCATTAGGGTTACCGTATGCTCTTGAACCCCAGAGCCACATCTCATCAGGTGCATACATGGACTTAATCCTGGCGAGATACTTATTCAAAAAATAGGACACTTTTTTATCAAATGCCATCTATTCCTCCTTATATAATGGAGCTCTTGCTAATTCCATAATTTGTTCAGCTATCTCTATCTCCTCCAGCATACCAATCCATTTGCAAATATCATTTCGTTTTCATCCAGTTTTCTATCTGTAATCCTTCTATCCTCTCAAAATGGTTCGGGTTATTGGTCACCAGTACACAGTTATTGGTGAAAGCTATACTGGCAATCAAAATATCAAAATCATCTATAATCTTCCCCTCGGACCTCGATCTAGATTTGAATTGTCCAAAAGCCTCTGCTGATTCATCACTGTCTGAATAAACTGCCAAATTCTTTTTAAATAAATTAATTCTCTGTAAATTCTTATCAACCTTTTTGGAATTGTATGCTCCAAAATATAGCTCTGCCAGGGTAACATTTGATATGGAAATAGAAAACACCCCAATCTCCCTTACTCTCTTTTTCAAGCTTTCATTTCCATTCAGCAGGTATATGCAAATATTGGTGTCCAATAAGTATTTCAAAATACCTTCTCCGTCCTGTTGGTTGATCTTCTACTGGAATAAACATCTTTTATTTGCTCCTCTACAGATCTATCATCTTCCCATGTACCACACACGGATAAAAATTCTTCAGTAGCTTTTTCTTCCGTTAATTTGTTTTCAAGTATATCTGACCTGAAAAAATGAATTATCTTAACCATCTTTTCTTGAACCATTTCCGGTAAATCTCTCATCTCTTTTAAAATTTGCTCTTCATATCTTGTTTTTGTTTGCATCTTATGCCTCCTTTACCTTGTCTTCAGCATATTTGAAACTTATAAAAAATAAATCTATCCACGTCTTCCTTGCAACCTCCGGCGTCACAATAAGCCTTCTTAATCCAGCCATATTCCTCATTTCAACATCCCCTCAAGCTGTTCCCTGATATCCTTCGGCACCACCGCAACCTTATACATCCTGCCGCTTATCCCAGCCTTCCCCACAAAAAGCAGCGCATGCAGCCTGAGAATCCCAATAGTCGAAGCATGCGGCTCACTTTCCCAGAAGTAGCTATCATCTTCTTCGCCGCCGAATTTTTTAGAAAGCTGGTTATAACGCAACCAGCCGCCAGCCTTTATTACCATCTTCAGCGCCTCGCGGGACTCAGGCGTGAGCTTCCCGATAACCTCATCCGACTGCGTGGTTAGTTTGCTGACGATCTTTTCTATTTTCTCCTTTTTCCTCTCTTTAGTGGATATCCCGAGGGCTTTTGCAACTCCATTGATCCAGTGTATCGGGTATTTATTAAGCCCTGCCGAAATCGTAGTGTTCAGGTTGATGGGTTTGCTTTCATGCTCCCTGCGCCATGAATCTGTGATATAATTCATCATCCTGCTTGGGGATGGAATCCCTAAAGCTTCTAAGATTCTATCTGTCTCATCATAGTCTCGCTTGCCTGGCATATATATCACTATCCTTTCATTTAAGTTAATCCTTCCTTCCAATATTGCTCCTCTGCACTATGCTATCCTTGATAATCACCTGTGTGCTGCCGCCTTCACCCATATTAAAACTCGTCCGCTGCACAACAGAATCAATGATATTGACCACCTGTGTATTTTCTATTATCCCTATCTCCTTCGCATTCTGCACCGACCCCACAAGATGCCTGATGCTGTCAGCCATCTCGTTCATGAATCCGTTCAGCCCGTGTTTATTATCCGAATACGCCCGCAGAACAACCTGCGTTAAGCCTTTGTATTCCTGAATAACCGCGGTCAGGAGATAATATGCCTTTTCCCCAACAGATTCGCCTGAAAGATAGATTACTTTCTTGCCCTCAAGGTCATATTCTCTGACTTTGTAAAGCATATGCCTGCAAGTTTCTCCCATGAACTTAGCCAAGTCCTCAACACTGATGCCTTTGAAAGATATGCCCTCCTGCACGAACTGGCTATTAGTTGCAAGCCTGCTATACTCACTTTCGCTCATGGGCTTTTCTTTCAAGAATGGGCAGACGCAGTGCACCTCTTTGGGGCGCATATTAAGTGTCTGCTTTTTGCCTGTGAGGTCTTTGTAGGTGATGAGGGCGTTGATCTGCTCGTTGTGAATGCAGCCGAGAGGTTTGAGAATATAGGTTGCGGTTCTTGCGCTGGTTGGAGTGATGTTACCGAGGTGCTGAAGTTCGTGGTCTTTAGTTGAAAATAAGTTCTTTGAATAATCTAGAATGACGTCAGTGTCAGTGATTACGAAATTTGTATTGTTGGTTAAGCGAACCCCGAATTTTATGTCATTGTTTGATAGAACAGAATAACCACGTAAAATTTCAAGGTTTGTAAATGGCTCTGCTTTTATTTCCTTAAGTTTTTCGACTTTTTTGGTCGCGGTCTCTTTTGGCTTGCGCAGGCGCAGGGCAACTGCACCGATTAGGAGGATTGCAAGGAGCGCACCCCCAAATAATGTCCAGTTGGTCTGGCTTTCTGAGGCAGGAGTGGCTGGAATAGGTGTAGGAGGTGAGGCGAGTGCGGTTGTTTTCGATGGTGTTTGGATTTGAGGTTCGCTTGTTTTTGCCGGAGTTGGTGTAAGCATAGGTATAGGTGTCTCTGTTGGAGTAAGTGCAGATTTCGCTATCGCTAGGGGTATAACACTTATCTCTCCATATACATTCGAGGGATAATATCCGAGAGAATAACGATAGTTTCCGGCTTTCGAGAAAGTGTAACTGTACGTCTGTCCTTCTTGAATATCACCTGAACCAGCCATTCCGGCTTCCGTTAATAAAAAAATACGTTGAGGAATTGTATCTCGGTTATACCAAATTATCATATTTCCCTGACCAATAGTAATAGAATGGGGGTAGAATGTAGAATTAATAATCTCAACGTAATAAACGTCATTACTACCACCTCCACCGCCATCGCCCCCACCACCACCGCCACCACCCCCGCCTGCTACGCTCGTGCCTGCAAGGCTTACGAGCAGCAGCGTCGTGAGCAATACTTTTATTCCATCCATGCGCTATTGCACCTTTGTTTTAGCTTTTGAATATTTCTTAACCTTATCCGATTTAAAACTCACATCCGTAACCGTGCCATTCTTCACAAGCTCACCCAGTAGCGCCTCTGATGCATCTATCTTCATACCAAGCGCACCTGCCAAATCCTGCGTCGTAAAGTACTCATGCGCCTCGATAAACCTCAGCGCCCTTCCCCTTAATGTCTCCCGCTTTTGCTCTGTGTTGAACCAGAACTCATAATGCTTTGCAGCGGGATTCTCCTTATTAAAAAACAGCCCTTCATTCAATTCATAAAGATACAAAGCGAGTTTTGGATGGTTGAACCTGGATACAAAATCCCTGCTGTCTTTATCCCATGCAGAATTAATAAGGCAGAGGCACTTATACTGGCTCTTTTTCACAGACTCAGCCTCTTTCTGCGCCTCTTCCACTATGGCGCCGTTATTCTGCCATCTTGCCTCCAGCAGCAGTGGAGAGCCGATCAAACCGTCTGAGAGCCTCGCTGTGATATTTTTATCATCAGCATGGTAATCCCACTTCATATTCGCCGCATAATCGCCTGTATGTAGCATTTCAGGGTGGGTAGAGGCATACTTTGTCTGGAGGATGTTCAGGTAAAGATTCAATTCAGGTGAAGTTTCTTTTGGTACTTTCTTCTTCTCTTGAAACTCCTTTTTTATATTCTCTATATAGAGATCCTTTAGCTCGTTTGTTAGAGATATCCGGTTGTGGAGGGCGTTACCAATCGTATCTATAAGGCGAGCCAGGGTCTTTACATCCACACCTTCTTTAGATTGCCTCTCAAGCTCCACGGCAAGATTTTTCGAACCCTCAACCAGCAGTTTCTCGGCTGTGTTGAACTCGTCTATAGTCGCTGGTCTTTTACTGAACTTATCAAGGTTCGGGTTCTGTGCTTCAGAGATGATAGTGGTGAGGCTATTTCTTAAGCTGCGAAGCTCTGTTACTTCGATAGAATTCTGGATAAGGCGCTCCAGGATCGCACGGGCACTGTTAAGATTTTTCAATGCCTCCCTTGTGTTGGCTGCCTGAAAGTCCTCAAGATTTGCTTTTTTCCTTCGAAGCTGCTCTGTTATCTTAAGTGAGAAATGGATTATAGCCAGAACTACTAAGAACATAATGAGCAGACGCAGCAGGTTATCGTAGGAAAAGCCTGATACTGTGGAGGTAGCCTCGTTCGCCACGATGCTGATCAAAAGCGAAACAATCCCCTCTTTGGCTACAGAGGGAATATTTGCTGCGCCGCTTGTGTCACTGAGAAAATATTTAAATGGATTTTTTCGATTCATGAGTAGCTACCTGCGCATCTTATCCACAAGTTCCCTTTGACCGATATCTCTCTGTAGTACTGCCAGCTTCCACCGTCTGAATTAGATAGCACCGGAGCAGCCGCGCCCGTTCCTGTAATGCCTGCGAGCACCAGCGCCGCAAGCACTAATATTCTTATTCCACCACTGTTTTTCATATTTTTACCTCCTATCCTTTTTATATTCGTTTCATGTCATTTTTGCATCCCCGTCGATAGACGCCTTCTTTTTAGCATCATGATTTTTTCTTTTATGCTCTGGAATCGATTCCCTTCGAGCCGGTGTTTCGTATCATTCCACAGTTTTCTGTAATTGTAAAAATATTCTGAAATATCGAGTCTGTCACCAAAAACTACCTCATACCTCCGGATAACAGAGGTTTTTATAGGGAGAGGCAGAAGCTCGAATATTTTGATGTCATAGACCTCAGGCGCTTTCCCCATGAGTTCCCACCATATCTCGATGCATTTGTCCCTGTTCTTTTGTCTGGTAATTACTGCAACATCGATATCTGAGCGTTTGTCTGCTTTTTTGCTGGCATATGAACCAAAAACAACAACCTCATAGTTCTTAATAAAATACAGGTCAGTTTTGATCTCCTGAAGAGTTTTCATGAGAGTTCACCTTCAATAATAATAACAAATTTATGGAGTTGTTCTTTAACATTTTCAAGGTTCTGCAATATCAGTTCGGTATCAACACTTCCATATTTGTGGACGATGGCATTTCTCATACCATTAAGTCGTTTAAGCTCCCCTGCAAGTTCTGCATCGATAACCCCTTTTTCTTTAAGAATGTCAATATTTTCATAATCATCACCCACCTCGATTCCAATATCCCTCACCAGCATAGCAGCCATATCTATAGCGGCATCGATACTGGTCTGTACCCTGTACAGCACTCCATCTACTCCAAGCTCATCCAGATCATCGATATTATCTGGAATCGTGTCCATCTTTTCTATTATGTATCCACTCTTCGAAAGATATCGATTTTTTCGTTCTTCATTCAATTCCATGTCACACCTCTAATATCGAGCTTTGGCTCCATGACTTAAATCCTCTCACAACTTCGCCCCGCATTCAAGACAGAACTTCTCGTTAACTTCAACACCTCTGCCGCAGTCCGGACATTTTCTGGCGCCGTCGCCGATATTCGTGCGCTGGACCTCCTCATGCGACCACTTCTTCATATGCATACGTATGCCCAATCAAGCGGTATTCTCTTGTAGCTCCCTTCTCGAGTTCTTTTCTGATTTTCTGCATCTTCTCGTGGGTTTCTTTTGTATAATACCGCTCGCCGCATTTTGTACATACACCAGCTTCAACAGTAAGTACTGCTGCATTGCATCCCCCTTTAACGAGCTTCTCTACTTTTTTCTCGATAACTTCGCCCCCGCAGTTGGGACATACAGGGATTATCTTTTTCATATTTTTTACCTCTACCAAATCATCTATATTGTCCTGAGCAATCTCTTAAGTTTGTTTTTTTCAGATTCCAGATAATCTATCCTGGTAAGGTCTTCAAAAACATCAGATTCAACCACAGTACCTTTTTCTATAGCATGTTCAAGATCTTTAACGGATTTTATTCCGTACCTGTGGTACAGTGAATAGAGCTGCGCCTCTATTTTACCGAGTTCTGATTTTATATATGCCCTGATCCCGGAAGCTACAAGTTCTTCTTCTTTTATCCCGATTTCTTTTGAGATTTTATGCAATTCAGTGGTCATGTTTATACCTCTTAGAACTTATCCAAAAAGTTAAAACCACAGAGAGCACAGAGAACACAGAGACGTATTTAAAAAAACTCCGTGCTCTCTGTGTCCTCTGTGGTTCATTCGGAAATATACTATTGATTGATTTTTCGGATAGGATCTTAATCATTATCAATCCCTGCTTTTGTATATTCTTTTGCTGTATACAGCCTATCCATAGAGAAAGTGCCGTATATCATCCCCATCATTCCAGTCCCCGCAAGCACTAGCGCCGCCACCACGCCCATTGTAAGGGCGCGCGCCGTGGGCAGCCGTATCGCCATATCCATTTTTCTCGATGTGTTCATAGCTCTCCTTCATCTCGCAGTATCTCAGAATACAAGTTCTCGCTTAACCAGAACCCTGTTTCTTTTAATCTCTCCAGAACCTGTACCAGATTTGATATCCTGCCGTGTTGTTTCGCTTTCAGGAGGACTCCAATAGTACCTGTAATTTTCAATCCATATATTCTGGCGAACTCTCTGGCTTCATAGTCGTCTAAGAGGATGAAATCTGCTACCTCCTGCAGTGCAAGTGCTATAGCTTCCGACTCTCCTTCATCCAGAACGGTATTAAAAGCTTTCTTAAGTTCGATGTTCTTTATTTTCGTTACCTGAAGCCATGTGGCATTCTTAATTTTTCTGGCATCGTCTCTATCTTTACCCTCAATAACACATTCCCTGTAAACAGCCTCAGGAATCAGTACAGTATCAAAAATATCCCGCAAAATCTCAAGCTTTCCGATCCTAGCAAGGTGAATCAGTGGAGAAGAATTACATACTGCTTTTGGCAAAGTTTAAATCCTCCTCCAATTCTTTTTCTGTGTAGTGACGGGGTATCTTTCTTCTGCCCAACTCCTCTAAAAACTCCCATTTACTCATGCCTGCTAATTTTCTCGCTTTTCCAAGTGAGATAGCTTCTTTCTGATAGAGCGCCACAGCTAAGTCGATCTTTAATTCTTTTTCTAATTCTTTTTTTGGGATTTTTATTGAAGTTAACACATCTTCGGGAATCTCTAATAATTTCATGGATTATTCACTTCCATTAACTTTAAATATCGATTTCATTGCCTCATCAAGTCCTTCCTCTGTGATTTTTATCCCTTTCAGCAATCCACGCAGCGATACAACCTTCTTCTGAGAAAGAAGATTTTTGAGACTCGTGAGATCATTTTCGATTCTTGTTATTTGTTTATAAGCCAGTTTGCGTTCCATTCCTTTCACCTAGATTAATTATTATTTCATGCATATTATTTTTAAATTACCTCATAGCTTCGCTCCGCACTCAAGGCAGAACTTCTCATTGGCTTCAACTTCCCTGCCGCAGTTGGGGCACTTTCGAGCGCCTGCGCCGATATTTGAGCGTTGAACCATACTATCAATAATTTTTGTTGACCTATCAATATGTTCCCCAACATAGCTCCCAATATTAATTACAGGTGTCTGCTGCATAGATATGGTCTCACTTTCCTTTGCAACGCTGATAAATGCCTCTTCTTTCATTTCATAGCTCTTGCCCTTCTGGTCAAAAAAGATAACCTCGACTTTCAGAGGAATATTACCTGGTTCCTTTGGTTTTACACCAATTACAATATCAGCCTGACCACCATATCCTTCAAGAACTTTAACGATTTTGTTACCACTTGTTTCAAGAGGTCCAGAGAGTTTGATTTCAATGTCTTTTGCCATACCCTCGCCGACATTCAGGATGTTTATATCAAGCTTTTCCCATATTCCCACTTTAAATCCCTTGCTTGATGTAATGCTAACGAGAATGTTTGGATTATCGTTAATATCCGTACCGGGCGCCAGAATGCTAGATGTTGCAGGTTTTGTCTCAAGAAAGGTCTCCGTTTTCACCCTGCCAAGAGGTTTTAATTGCTTATTGTCAATATTACTTGATTCAAGGGTACTTTTATTCCATGCTAAATATATTGGGATTATCGGTATTATAAAAAATAAAATTAATAGTATTTCCATAAAAACGTTAAATGCAACGGGGTATTCCACTGATTCTTTATTCCCGACAAAAGGGAATATAAAAATCATGAAGCTCAAAGGGAATCCCCAAAAAACTAAATATAAAATAGTATATATTTTTAGCTTAAAGCTACATTTCTTGGACAAACCATATTTCAATGCATTCAGTAAATTACATAGGATATTCATTATTTTCTTATCCAAAGCAATATTCATAGTAGTCCACCTATCCCAGCTTCCCCCCACACTCCCCGCAAAAGCTCGCCTGCATCGGCACAGTTGACCCGCAGTGTGGGCACTTTTTCACCGATCCTGTTGCTATCGGCTTTGCAGCATCCATTAACTTAGCATCAAGTTCCTGCCTGCGATAGGCATCGCCTCTTTCCCTGTCCTCAATTTCCTTCATGAAAGCAAGCTTATCTTCTTTAGCTCGCATCTCGCTCTCCCGTGCCTTCGCTATCGCCTGTATCTGCGCCGGGCTGAGCCTGCTGTACTCCCGCCCTTCGGCTATCACGCGCGCCGCATCTGCGCCGCCTTTTTCTGTAATCAGGCGAAGGCGCTCGATTTCCCGGGAGTGCTCTTTATCAGCAACTTCCTGGTCGATTCCAACTTCTGCCTTCTTTGATTCTACCTTCGCCTGCTTCCAGAGCTTGTAGGTCTCAATGCCGCGCTTTGCTTCCTCAAAGTCGGCCTCGCTTTCCTTCTGAGCTATCAGATTTTCAGTCTCTACTTCCCTTATCTTCTGGCGCCTCTGGAATTCTGAAACCTCGCTCCTCACCGCATGCTGGGAACGTACATCCGCCACGCCAACTCTTCCTGCACGCTCGTAACGGCCTTCTTCTGCAAGGGTGCCAAGGTCTTTTAGCTCTTCTTCTTTCTCAAAACCTCTCCTTGCCTTAGCAAGCGCGGTATAATCGCCCAGATCCCATTCAGAGGTGAATTTCAGAAGCTCAAGCCCCCACATATCAAGCGTTTGTTTTAACTGAAGTTCAAGCTCATTCTCAATTTTAAGCTGGAATTCACGGTTGCCGTATATCCCCTCAATTTCCACGCTACTTGTCTCAGGCTGCAATACCCTTGTCAGTACTTCACTCTTGATTTTTTCATGGATATCCTCAAGGCTCAGGAATCTCTCACCCTTCTCATCAAAGCTACTGTAAGCATATACCATTATGAAAAACTTCTTTGGGTCTGCTATCCTGTACCTGATTATACCCTTAGCCGAGATTTCGTGCTGGTCGTTTGTCCACAGTTCTCCCACCTGCCAGTTTGTATCTTTGGGCGAGGTGTCCATCATGACAACCTCAACATCCTTGAAGTAGCTATCAGTTTTAAGCAAGCCTCCGACTCTTACTTTTCCGCTCTCTACGACCTCAACGACTTTTCCATCCTGCACTATGGCGGCAATTTCGTTAGGTGCCACCACAATATTTTTACTTAACCATCCGCTCATTTCACTCTTTGGCAAAGTTCTTGCGATGCTCTGGCTCTGGCGTGCCCACTTATGAGATGTGCTGAATACACCTTTTTTGACCACGAGGTCTTTTTGTATAATCTTTGAATTATCCGGCTTTACATAACGCATTTCAGGTCCTTTGTCATGACCAAATTTTTCGTCATCTCTTTTTTTCCAATTGAACAGCATTGAAAACCACCTATTTTCAATTAACTCTTAAAATCTAAACGGTAATCCTTATATATATGGTTTTCTATTGTATACTTTAGCATACTATGAGGTGGTTGCTATAGTAATTAGATCCTATCCAATAAGCGCAAAAATATCAGAAGATCTGAAATTATACCTGGAAAAATTGGTGGATAAAGGTATAGCTATAAACACCTCGGAAGCTGTTAAAATCTGTATAAGATACGCCAAACAGAAAAAAATGGAGGAGGAAATATAATGGGAATCTTAAGCAGGAAAATATCGCCTGATGAACTGAAGACGAAACTATCTGTATATGAGCAGCGCCTGAGCGCTCGCGAGAATGACCTCAAGCGCAAGCGCCAGAAATCAAGGGATGAGGCTAAGCAGGCTCTCAGTGAGGGTAACGACCGCGAGTTCAGGGTAAACTCACGCAGGTACGGCATGCTGGACGGGCAGGTCAATACCATCGGCAGTATGGTCGAGATGGCACAGAGCATGGGCGACGTGATAGAGATGCAGCAGGGATTGAAAGAGGTCGTGGAGATCGGTGCGGAAATGGGCAAGTACCAGAAGCAGCTCGGTATCGATACCAAGCAGCTTGAGAGCGCCATTACTAACATAAGGACGAGCATGGAAAAGGTTGGCGTTGCAACAACGACGATGACAGCGGCAATGGATGCAGCCATGTCCGGGAACCAGGAACTCACGGAAGTGCAGGATTCGCTGCGCAGCGAATTGATGGCTGAGATCAGCGTGGAAGGGACTCAGAAACAGAAGCTCGGAGAGCAGATAAAGGCAGAGATGAAGCAATAGTAAGAGATGATGCAATGGTGTTGCTAAAATTTTGATGACCAAATAAAGACAAGAGTACAATGCACTCTATGGGAGTCACTTCAGATTCGATGTTTGATTTCATCCAATTGCCTTAAGAGCACCAACATGTAATGTAACGGTCACAGATACCGACAAGGTTATATTAACAACCACATTTTATGTCTCCTATGTCCCTTTCATGGTTAAAATCTCCCGTAATCACAGAAGTAGTTTTAGCAGTATTACCTGTAGTCGTCTTCATGTTCGCTTTTCAGTATTTCATAATAAGGAAACCCGTTGAGAACCTCTCCCAGATATTGATCGGCATAACATTATCTACCATAGGGCTTATCCTGTTCCTGGAAGGATTAAGATTTGGATTCTTGCCTCTGGGTCATCAGGTAGGCGCAGGTCTCCCTACCACCGGCTCGGTTTACCTCGTGGTTGCATTTGCTTCTATTTTCGGCTATGCGGTCACACTTGCAGAACCCAATCTGCGTGTTCTCATCAGTCAGGTAGAAACGGCATCCTCAGGTTCCATACCAGGAAATATAGTTCTGCATGTGGTCGGCATAGGTGTCGGGGTATCGCTTGGGATATCGATGCTGCGAATACTTCTCGGAATCCCCCTCTGGAAGATCATAGTCCCCGGCTATCTTCTGGCGCTAATGTTGATTTATTTTGCACCGGCATATATAATCCCGATGTCGTTCGATGCCGGGGCTGTTGTCACCGGACCTGTGGTTGTGCCGCTTATTCTCACAATAGGAGTAGGGATGACATCCGTGCTGGGAGGAAGAGACCCTCTTGCTGATAGCTTTGGTCTGGTTGCAACTGCTACTTTAGCACCCGTGATATCTCTGCTGATACTTGGTATTGCGATGGGAGAATGAACATGAACTACCTAACTAACTTTAATGTAATATTCACGATAGTTGAGAGAGGAAAAGGCGAAGCAGTGATCAGGGCAACGCATGAAGCCGGAGCCGAGGGAGCTACCGTGTTTTTTGGAAGAGGTACAGGGATCCATGAGCACAGGAAGATCCTGGGAATTCCCATAGAGCCCGAAAAGGAGATCGTGATCATTCTAATAGAAAAAGAAAAAACCGACGCCGTTCTTGAGGCTGCTGTGAGCGCCGGAAAATTGAACGAACCTGGAAAAGGCAGGGCATTTGTTATAAGTGCGGATAAAATGGTGGGCGCATCACATCTTGAGCAGAAAAAATAATAGGGCTAAGCTGCGATAAGCTTTACGGTGGCATCCGGATTTCCGAAGGTTTTAAATAGACATATAACAATAGAACTTTTGTTCATTGTGAGGACTTAACGGAGTGGGAATTACGTTGTGCCCTTCTTAGTATATGCGGAGAGTATAAAGGAGAAGTGCGCAATTTCAAGAAATTTAAGATCTTAGGTCATATACAGGAGGCAAATAAGATGGGAGAGAAGTATGAAGAGAAAATCAAAACACTGTTGGACGATGTGGATAAAGAATTCCAGAGACTTTCCCCTTATCTGGGGGCAAAACTTGCAATAGAGCAGATAAGCATATGGCAGCAGAAATTCCACGATGCAAAGAACAAGATACAGAGGGAGAGCGTTGTGGATGCCACGGCTGAACGCACTATAATCGGTCAGGATGCCGAGCTGGATTCATAACGGGGCTTTTGACCGCAAAGGTTTAATTTTTTCCATTTAATTTTTAAAGCTTCACTATTTCTGGATTTTCCCCTCGATTTTCTCGGCAAGCCCTATAATGTGCTTTACATTATCGGCTTTATCTTTTTTGTATTTAGCGCTGATCGAGGCAAAAACATTATCCTTCATGAATAACAGGTTATAGGTAGTCCCATCGCTCTGTTTTTTTTCGAACAGGATTGAAGCTTCACCGAGCGTTTTTAATTTTACCTGCGCCCCGTAATCGTTCTTTTTCAGATAGTCCACATCGGCCCTGTAGGCGCTGTCCGCACCGTCCCTGTGCTGGTACGTTGTAATGACCTGTATTATCACATCTTTTTTATCAAGCAAAAGGCAGCTAAAGCACCCTTCGGCGAACCCCCAGTTGTTCAGGTCTTCCGTCGTGGCATAGTTAAAACAGAGATCGGACTCTATCGCCAGCGTACAGACATTTTCGTAAATTGATTCCATATTCTCGCCTGCTTCAGCCTTCGTGAGTGCGATATCGATAGAACGTCCTGTCATTTCCTCCCAATAAAAGTGCAAGTTGGATATGAAAGTATCGGCGGCAAATAGAACAATTTATTAATATCATTGATTATAATATATAGTGGAGGCTTAAAATGTTTAAGGCAGTAATTGGCGCAGAAAAACTAAAGGACGCGATTGAATCAATATCAACGCTCGTGGATGAAGCTAAACTCAAACTTACCGCAGACGGGGTATCTGTCAGAGCTGTCGATCCTGCCAATGTCGCAATGGTGAGTCTTGACCTGTCAAAGGAGGCTTTCGACTCGTTTGAGGCGACAGAGGGGGAGCTCGGTATCGACCTTACAAAATTGAACGGCATAATGGAGATGGCTGATAAGAGCGACGGCATCGAGCTTGCTCTTGACGAGACTGCCCACAAGCTTATTATCCGCATGCGCGGGCTCTCGTATACCATGTCATTGCTTGATCCTTCCTCTATAAGGAAAGAGCCAAAAGTCCCTGCTCTTGACCTGCCCGCACACATCATAATCCGGGGCGAGGATTTGAAACGCGCAGTAAGAGCCGCTGAAAAGGTAAGCGACTATATGTCCATGGGAGTAAGTGAGAATATCTTCTTTATGGAGGCAGAGGGAGATACCGACAATGTGCGGCTGGAGATGACCAGAGACCAGTTGATAGACCTCCAGACAGGGGAAGCCAAATCGTTATTCTCACTTGACTACCTCACGGATATAAGCAAGATCGCAGGGAAAGCCGAAGAGGTCTCTATCGACCTCGGAAAGGACTATCCCCTGAAGGTCAGGTTCAAGATAGCGCAGGGTCACGGCGACGTCAGCTATATGCTGGCTCCCAGGGTAGAATCCGAATAGATATATGGATGTCTTCGGTTTTGCCCATTTCCCTTTCGTACACGGCGCTCTGGAATACGTTGAATCTCTGGATTTTAAACTCGATGAACTTTTTTACGATAAAGCCTTCGAGAAAGTGAGGGAGCGCGGGAAAGAGCGCGTCCTCCAGGCTATAGGGGAAGGGATTCTCAAACCTGAACTTACGGACAGGATAAGCGCCGAGAAAGAGCTATTGTCCTATCCGGTCGCCCGGATACTTGTCTCTTGCATCAATGACGGCTATCTCATACGCAGGTATGCCTTTTCCGAGGCAGAGGCTGCATACGGCCTGGCGAAAAAACTGCCAGACGGTCACGTAAAAGAGATTGCCGGGGATTTAGGCATTGCCATTGAGATGAACGAGAGGTCGTATATCGTACATTTTACCGACTACATCCGCTATGCAAGCGCACTGCACGATATCGAATGGAAGCTTATAAACAGCAAGATTATCCGCGGATGGGTATACCTGTCAAAGGAAAAATTCTCACGCATACTTGAAGAGGCAATAAAGAAAAGGATCGAATCAGGTCTTCCTGTCGAGGTGCCTGAGGAAATATGCGCGGCTCTGGGTACCTTCACCGGGGAGATACGCAGCAGTTTAAGCGCGCGCAAATCCGAGTTCAGCATTGAGGAGTTCAAGGAGATAATGCCCGATTGTTTCCCACCCTGCATGGTACACGCCCTTACGAACGCACAGGCCGGTGTGAACCTGGCCCATTCATTGCGCTTTGCCCTCACCTCCTTCCTGCTGAACATCGGAATGGACGCAGATGGGATAATCGGGCTGTTCGGGGTCTCGCCTGATTTTGATGAGGAACGCACGCGGTACCAGGTAATGCACATCCGCGGCTCGACAGGCACAGTCTATAAATCGCCCTCGTGCGCCACCATGACAACGTACGGGAACTGCTTCGGCAAGGAGCGGTTATGCGAGCGGGTCTCCCATCCTCTGGGGTATTACAGGAAAAAGGCATGGATATTGAAGAAACTGCAAAACATATATCCAGAAGGATACCAATATTAGAGCAAAATGTTCAAGAGTTTCAATTTCTGGAAACAGCGGTCTTTTAAGAGGATATTATTACAATCTGACGAGAGGCTTATTATCTATACAAGGAACAACCCCGATCCTGATTCTCTTGCAAGCTCCCTTGCGCTCAAGCGTATCGTGGAACATTACAACATGGACGCTACCATATGCTATACAGGGGTGATCCAGAACAAGACGCTTCTCAACGTCCTCGGTGATGATGCGGTAAATGTTCCCTCTATTGTCCAGTCGCAGAATAATATAGCTTTTGTAGATATGCTGCCGACTGAACTTCCGGGAGAAAAGATCAATCCTGCGATAGTTATAGGGCATACCCTCGGTAATACAGGGGGGATACAATGCGATTACCAGGACATAAGAACGACTGAGACCACATCGGGCATTTTAATAGATTATTTAAAGAAACTCGGCGTACCGATAGATAAAAGGCTGGCAACCCTTCTTCTCTTTGCGATCCGGGATAAGACCAAGACGCTTATAACAAACCTTACACTTGCTGACATTGAATCCTACTGGTACATTCACAAATTCATGGACATAGAACTGCTGAAGAGCCTTGAGCATCCCACAGCCAGGCTTGATACTTTCGAAGACCTGTCGCGCGCCATCGGCAATAAAATAATAAAAGGAGCGTCCCTTTTCACAACTGTGGGTTTTGTTAAAGATCCGGGCACCATTTCCAGGGTTTGCAAGTACATGCTGGATATAGAGGGACTATCGACCGCACTTGTACTGGCGATCAATTCCTCGAAGATATACATTTACGCCGAGTCCAGTAATATGGAACTCAATATGAAGAATACCCTTAAGAAAGCATTCGGGGAATGGGGTGAAGTAACAGGCGGCCCGCTCAATGCCAGCACGTCCATACCTCTTGGAGTGTTCGGCATAGTCGCTAGCGCTGAAAAATCAAAACAGCTCCTACTGAAATCCATCAGCGACTCAATCTCTTCAAGGTATTTCTACGCTCTTGAGGCCGAGTAATACCTGCCGCGCGCGCATTGAACGCACAGCCCTTCTCTTGCAAGGCACCGGGAGCATACCAGTCTTCCGCATAACCGGCATGTATGTAACTTCCCCGGACGGCCGCAGATACTGCAAAGTCCAACTACCTCCATCTATACTCTCCGGCGCAATAGATTACGAAGCCTGATATGGGATGTAGTATTCCTCTATCACCCACGATTCAAGTTCTTCGGATTCCCTCTTTTTTCCAATACCTATCACCGCAGATCGTTTTTGATGTACTCCGGTCATTTTTTTATTCATATATATCTATATGGTACCCTGTTGGGATAATATCTCCATTTCTCCATTATATTTGAGTCGCTGTCAACATTTATAGTTATCTATTTCCTCCGGTCACAACCCTCAGGATATCAATATCGTCGGCCGCCACCCTCTCATCCAGAGGTATCGGGGTGCCGCTGCGAAACACGATAACTACCTCGGGGTTGATATGAAGAGAGCCAAGCAGTTCTTCGTACGTTGACCCATCAGGGACATCCACTACCTGCTCCCTGGCTCTACCGGATAATATCTTTACCCGGACCCTCACACCTCTTCCTCTTCAGGTAGTCCCACTGGCTCCACTTTCGTTTTTGTTAAATCCACAAGATTCTCTTCCATCAGTTTGTTCTCCAGAATTTTCTGCTTTTTTTCGCCTTTTCTCTCAAGGTCCCGCTTTCTAAGTTTGGACATATTTTTACCTCGCATCTTTCCTGGTCTTTTATCTAACAGCTCTGTTCAACAATAGCCAGATCACATCTGCTAACCGTGATAATAGGTCGGCTCTTCTTTTTTCTTCTGAGCCTGCTGCTGGAAATTGATCACAGGGACTGGCATCGAAGGGGGGAGTCCAAGCGCTTTTGACAGCAGCAGAGCAAGAGGCGCAAGATTCGCTACCATAGTATTGGCTATCTCGTTCTGCACGTCACCCGGCGCATTCCCTGCATCCCATTTATCTTTCAATTCCTTGAGGTTATCCTCGCTGTAATAATCAGATAATCCCTCAAATCTTATGTGTCCTATGTTCGGGCTTAAATAGTTAATGGCAAAGGTGTACTCCACCCTGAGCACAGGCTTTTCCCCGAAGGGAGTGCCCTGCGTCACCACAGTTGGATTCCTGAGATTTATATCGTAGTTTATGTTGATGTTCTTGTATTTTCGAATGTCTTCTGTGCCGGAGTATACCTTCGATTCCACGTTGATAAGCTGGAAGTTTAAAATCATTGTTTATCATGTTATTATACATCGCGCAGGTATTAAATTGTTCCTCAGGAATGATGCACCAAACGTTTCAATATCCGTTTTCCAAGGAAAGAGGTCTTGAGTTCCACTGCACTGTTCCTGCACAGTTCGTGGCAGCAGTAGCATTTTATGCATTTCTCCTGGTCTATGTACGGATGCGGCTCAAGCGTGATCGCACAAGCAGGGCAGCTATTGAGACATATCCTGCATTTTTTGCAGATTTTTTCAGATATCTCCACCCTGGACAGGTTCTCTGCGCTCCTGAACGCCAGTGTACTCAGAAACCCTGGCAATTTATAAAGTAGATACTTCGATTTTTTGAAATCAACCTTCACGTCGTTGATGTTCTCCCCGGCTACCTGGATAGCTTCAAGTTTCCCGGTGCCAAGCCCGCGCTCATGCGCGATGCGCGTGGTCAGGATATCCTTGTAAGAGAACCCCATCACTTCTGAGGCTGCAGCATCTAACGCCACACAGTCCTCGCCAGATAATATGACCTTTGAAGCGATTGGCTTCCCGTTGCTGGGGCCTTCGCCCTCCATGCCCACGATGCCGTCCATTACAGCAAGCCCTGGCTTAAGGGCTGAGTAGATATCGACCATAGCTTCGCATAAGTTCTCCTCTGTCTGCGCCTGCCTGTGTATCGCCGCCTTGCCCGGACCAGGGATAACGCCGAAGAAATTCTTTACTGCACCGGTATATTTCGTGAGCTGGTGCGTTTTCAATTTCGGCAAAGAAACAAGCACATCACAATCGATAGCAGGCTTTGCGATATTGACAGTTCTCAGTACTTTCCCATCAACCTCTACAGGGTAGGTACCTGTCGATTCAAAATTTACGAGCTTTCCCCCGAATTCCTCACAGGCCTTCTTAATCCCTGATATCTCAAGAGACTGCGCTGTATAACCGTACGCGCCTGAGCTGTCACCGACCCACGGGATTCCTCCCGCCTCCCTGACCAGTTCGATCATCGCTCCCACGATTGCAGGATGCGTGGTCGCGGCGCGCTCGGGGGGAAAGCCTACTATGACGTTCACCTTGAGAAGGACGTTATCGCCGGGCTTTATTATTCTCTCAAGCCCGCCGATAAGTTCGAGGCTGCTCAGGATCGCAGCTTTGACTGTGCGGTGCTCGTAGTCCTCGCATTTTACGATCGAGACCTCAGCCATTGTATCACCCTGTCTTTACAGCAGCGTCTCTATCTCCTTAAAATCAACCCTGGCAGTCGAATCAAGCGAAAGGGGCGTGATCGAGATATGCCCTTTCCTCATTATCGCCTTCACGTCAGTCCCATCCTCGGCGTCCTTTATGAGTTCCCCGTTTATCCAGTAGTACGGTCTACCCCTTGGATCGTGCCGCTCCTCCACGCCTGTCACGAATATCTTCTTCGCAAGCCTTGTGATCTCTACCTCAGTTTCCATGCCTGCATGCCTCGGGATATTGATGTTCAGCAGGTCCACGCCATCCGGGAGCCCGTGCCTGAGAACGTTCCTGGCTATCCGGTTCACGAACCTGATGCCTGTATCGAAATCGTAGCTGTACGTGCGGTGGTCATCGAACTTGTCCCCCTCGTCCAGCACCTGTATGGACGCTGCAAGTGAGGGGATGCCGTAGCTTGCAGCCTCAAGAGCAGCGCCAATGGTCCCGCTCGTTGTGACCGTATCAGTGCTTATGTTCTCCCCCACGTTGAAGCCTGAGAGCACAAGGTCGGGTTTCTCTTTCATTATCGAGAAAATCCCAAGGATAACTGCATCCGTGGGCGTGCCCCCGACTGAATAGGCTCTGATACCGTCCATGTTCGCCTGCGATATACGCAGGGGCTCGAATATGGAAATGCCGCGCCCTACGCCGCTCTTCTGGGTGGAAGGCGCGACTACCACGACCTCGCCCAGGTCTCGCACGCTATCATAGGCTGCCCGCAGACCAGCCGAATATACGCCGTCGTCATTGGTTACAAGGATCTTTTTCATTGTTACCAGATGGTCGGCGGTTAAAATAAATGTGTGGTTATGTTCGGGGATGTTGTTAACTTAAGAAAGAGATGTAATATATGTTATCACATTTAGGATTAACTTCTTTAGTTACAAACAACGAACTGATACGAACTCGTACGAACTCGATAATAAGCAGGGTTGAGTTCGTTGTGAGTTCGTACGAGTTAGTTGTTAAATCTACTTAAGTTAACTGCATCTGTTCAGGTTATTTTCTCAACCCGACCTCGGCTTAAGCCATGCAGCGATCTTCGGCACAACCTCTCTCTGTGATTTTGAGCCCACGAATATGCCTATGTGTCCTGTCGGGAAGATGAGCGTCTCCTTATCCGTGCTCGATACTGCGTCGGTCAGAGGGATGCTGGCTTCGTTAGGGACAAGGTGGTCAGTCTCTGCCATGACGTTGAGCAGGGGCATGGTTATGTTCCGCAGATCGACCTTTTTTCCATTGAGGCGCATCTCGTTCCTGATGAGCAGGTTCTTCTGGTAGCAGTCCTTCATGAACTGCCTGTACGCTTCTCCCGCCTGTCCGGGGCTGTCAAATATCCATTTCTCCATCCGGAGAAAGTTCCTGATAGTCTCTTCATTCCTGAGCCTGCAGGCTTCATCTGACTTGCATTCGATGCGGTCGAACATTCCCACGTACTTATCGATCATGAGCCTGAACGGGTCTGTAAGCAAAAACCCGGCGTTCAGCACGTCACCCGGTATAATACCGTAGCAGTCCACTATCCTGTCAAAATCCATGCTCTTTGCCCAGATGTTAAGGAGACCTTTATCAGTATCAAAGTTCACAGGCGTGACCAGAGCGACCAGGTTCTTCAGCTTCTCCGGATACAGCGAGGCGTACATGGTTGAGAGCGTTCCTCCCTGGCATACTCCCAGCAGCGTTATCTTATCCATGCCTGATATCTCCCTGATCCTGTCCACTGCCCGGTCTATGTAGCCGTTCACATAATCGTCAAGTGTGAGGTACCTGTCCGGGCCTGAGGGATAACCCCAGTCGATAATATATACATCAAAACCTTCAGCCAGCATTTTCTTTATTACGCTTTTATCAGGCTGGAGGTCCAGGATATAGTAGCGGTTCACAAGCGCATACACTATAAGTACCGGGACAGGGTGCGGTCTCTCTACTGTGGGAATATAGTGTAGAAGCCTCATCTTATCTTCGCTGTATACCACCTCTGAGGGTGTTGTTCCAACCGGGATCTCAGCAGGATGCTCTAATAGTATTTCCATTCCTTTCATGTATCTTCTGGTATCTTCTGTTAAATTGGGTATGTTCATAGCTTCACATATCCCATAATCCCGGAATATATAAACCTTTTCCCGGTGGCTCTGCGTTAAAAAATCGCTGCCGCTGTCGATTTTTATTTAGCTTTTTGAGCAGGTGGAGCCTTTCGGGCAGGCATCACCAGTACCTTATCCACCCTGTTTTTATCCATATCCACTACCTCAAAGCGCAGCCCGTTCCACTCAAAGCTGTTGCCCACAGAGGGGATGCGTCCCATCTGCATCAGTACTAAGCCGCCTAACGTCTGGTAGATACCCTCCCCAGGCAGCTTTGCGATATGGAATATATCTTTGAAATCACTTACAGGCAGCATCCCGTCCAGCAGCCACGAGCCGTCCTCGCGCTGTACAGCCAGCGGTTCAGTCAGTTCTTCTACTGAGGGTATTTCACCGACGATCTCTTCCAGGATGTCGTTGAGCGTTATTAATCCCTGGATGCTGCCGTATTCATCCACTACCAGGGAGATATGTATGCCTGATTGCTTGAATAACTCCAGAACTTTCAGCGCATGCGTACTCTCAGGCACGAACAGCGGGCGCCTCAGGATTGCTTTAAGGTCAAATGGCTTACCTGCCATATTGAGGCTCAACAGATCTTTAACCTGCACTATGCCCAGGATATTATCAAGGCTGCCCTGGCCCACCGGGTAGCGGGAATGAACGCTCTCTGCTATTTTCCGGCGTATCTCCTCCTGCGGCTCGTCGATATCAAGCCAGGCGATCTCTGTCCGGGGTGTCATCAGTGCACCGACCCTCAGGTCGCCCAGGCGGAACACATGCTCTACCATGTCCCGCTCTGCTTTCTCGAATGTCCCGGCTTTCATGCCCTGCTCGATCAGGATATTTATCTCTTCTTCTGTTACCGGCGGCTCGGCGCCCGGCCGTATGCCCAGTGTCCTGAGCACCGCATCTGTGGAAATACTCAGGAAATAAACAACAGGGGAGGCGAACACGGATAATGCCCTCATAGGGTTTGCCATGGCACAGGCTATCCGTTCGGCATTATGGAGTGCAAGCCTTTTGGGCACAAGTTCACCGATGACCAGCGTAAGGTAAGTAATGACTAAAACCACAATACCCAGGGCGACGGCTTCGCTGTAGGGCGCAAGCGGGGTTATGGAGCCGAGGCGTGCAGCCAGCTCTTCGGCTATTGTCGCCCCGCCTACCACGCCTGCCAGTATGCCGATGAGCGTGATGCCGATCTGGACGGTAGATAATAAACGATTTGGCGAAGTCGCAAGCTCTAAAGCTGTGGCTGCCTTCGCATTACCCTCGTTTGCCAGCTGCTGGAGCCGCGCCTTCCGCACAGAAACTATGGCGATCTCGGACATGGAAAACACGCCGTTGGCAATTATAAGCAATATGATGAACAGGATTTGAAAAGTGATATCAGGCATTCTTATTTCCTCTTACCAGCTCGATTTTTTATAAAAATATATACGTTCCCGCGCTATATTCTAACTTTTGGTAGTTGAGGTAAGATATAATGGCAGCATCCGTCAACAGGCGGTCAAAGAAAGCCGGTCTCCCTCCGGGGACCCTGATCCACGTAGGTGAGAAAAAGACCGAGAAGGTAAGGATCACGGTAATTGATTACGATGAGGCGTATTTCCAGGAGAGGGAGGTTAAAACGGTCGAGGAATGCTTTCCTCTTAAAGATAAGCCTGCAGTCACCTGGATAAATATAGTCGGTCTTCACCAGACAGATATAATAGAAAAAATCGGAAAATATCTTGACCTCCACCCTCTCCTGCTTGAAGATATACTGAACACGGAGCAGCGCCCCAAGATGGAGGATTCTGAGCGTTACATTTTCATCGTTTTGAAAATGCTTTATTATAAGGAAGGAGCAGATAAAATAAAAGCAGAGCAGGTCAGCCTGATCTTCGGCTCAAATTTCATTATCTCTTTCCAGGAAGAGGAGGGGGACGTTTTCAATCCGGTAAGAGAAACAATAAGAAGCGGCAAAGGACGCATAAGGAAAATGGGGTCGGATTATCTCACCTACGCCCTGATGGATGCGATTGTTGATAGCTATTTTATAATCCTTGAGAGGCTTGGAGAAAGGATAGAGGATATAGAAGAAGAGCTTGTGGTAAATCCCACGCCGGAAACCCTGGGATATATCCATAACCTGAAAAGGGAGATGATAATCCTGAGCAAATCAGTCTGGCCTTTAAGAGAGGTGGTAAGCTCGCTGGAAAGATGTGAGTCGCCTCTCTTGAATGAATCTACCTGTATCCATCTCAGGGACGTCTACGACCATACGATCCAGATAATCGATACAGTAGAGATATTCAGGGAAATGCTCTCAGGCATGCTTGATGTTTACCTATCCAGTATAAGCTACAGGATGAACGAGATCATGAAGGTATTGACGATTATTGCTACGATATTCATTCCTTTAACTTTTATAGTGGGTATTTATGGTATGAATTTTGAATACATGCCAGAGCTTAAGTGGCGCCTGGGTTACCCTGTGGTGTGGGTCATTATAACGGTCGTAAGTATCTCGATGATCGCTTATTTCAGAAGGAGAAAGTGGCTGTGATAGTGTATTTATCTACGGCTAATTCTCCGCAACCATGAAATTTTGGAACTGTGTTGCGGCACTAAACGTAACCTATTACCCGGACAACAAGGTTAACGAAAAGTACCACTGGTATGATAAATTTTATTATGAGCATAAATAATCTCTGCGTCCATACGCCGCCCCCTATCTGCCTGGATATGACCCCGTGGTCAAGGAACCAGCCCGCAACTATGCTCAGCACCAGCCCGCATGCGATAATCCCGATGGTGCCGAAAGCAAAGTCGCTTATATCGAGGAGAGGCATCCCGAAAAGTTCCAGTTTGAGGGCAGAATAGCTTAAGGCTGAGGGCAGCCCTGCCAGGATCACTATTACAGAGACTGCCAGGGCAGCCCTTCGTCTCTCAAACCCAAAGAAATCAATGAGAGTGGCTACAGGCAGCTCCATCATCGAAACCGCTGAGGTTATAGCAGCAATAAACAGGAGCAAAAAGAAAACCGCGCCGAGCAGCAGACCGAATCTCATCTCCTGGAAGATGGGAGGCAGGGTAACGAAGGCAAGCTTAACGCCGGATGCAGGGTCCACACCGAAGGAGAAAACAATGGGGAATATCATGAACCCTCCAAGGAGCGCGACCAGCGTATCTGAGACTGCGATTATTACGGAGTCTTTCACTATCCTCTCGCCGCGCATGTAGCTGCCGTAGGTGAGCATGATGCCCATGCCTGCGCTCAGGGAGAAGAACGCCTGTCCGAAAGCCGCTGTCCAGATAAAAGGGTCAGAAAGTTTCCCGAAATCCGGCGTGAGATAGAATTCTATCCCGCGGGCTGCGCCGGGCAGCGAGAGAGCAAAAACCACCAGGATGAGCAGCATTATGAAAAGGAGCGGGATCAGGAACTTTGAAAGTTTCTCAATACCCTGCCTTACCCCTGATCTCACTACATAGTAAGACATCCAGCCTGCGATCAGAAAGAAGAACAGCGGATAATAGGAACCGGTGAACATGGAGAAGGGCATGGCTGCACCTGAGATAAAAAACAGGAAGTAGGCGAATACCCAGCCCATGACCACAAGGTAATAGCTCAGTATCATGCCTACAATAAAGACCAGGAAGAGACCTGCTACCCTGAACCTTTTCCCGATGGTGCCGAAGATCGGCACGACAGAGGTCTTAAAATACCTGCCGAGTGCGAATTCAAGAATCATCAGGGGCAATCCGAACAGGAACACGGCTATCAGGTAAGGTATCAGGAAAGCCCCGCCTCCGCTTGTGCCAACGATGTACGGGAACCGCCAGATGTTGCCTATGCCTACGGCTGAACCTATGCTGGCCAGGATAAAACCTGCACTGGACGACCATTTTTCTCTTGGTTTCATGAGACGCTAGAGTCACCTATTCATACCTTAAAGACTTTTCAGTTTTATAAGATTTTTCTTACAGTTCTGTTAAGGATTTTTCATTGTACTATTTATGGTTGCCCGCATAACTCCACCTGGAACCTGCCTGAAAAGTTAAAACCACAGAGAGCACAGAGAACACAGAGGCGGCCTTAAAAATCTCCGTGCTCTGTGTGCCCTCTGTTGTTCATTCGGCACATCTGTTTTTATTTGAGTTCATCTGTATCTGATTTTTATGGATATTATTTCCTTCTAAAGTAAGACATTACAATAACGACAGCCACCAAAAGAGTCACCGCGCCGATTATAGCGGTGGGATCAATCGCCTGTGCTGTCGCAGATTGTACCCCGCTAACTTTCAGAGCATCGGTAGCTGCCGGAGTAATCTCAGGCTGAGCTATCACCGACGTCGGAACTGCCGTTCCTTTGGTGCTCTCTTCCTTACTGGCACTGCCGTCACTGACGCCAGAGCCATTGCCGCCAGAGCTGCTACCACCGGTACTGTCAGCACTGTTTCCTGATGCTCCGGTCTGTGCTGTCGATACAGGCACACCGGTGAAAGTAAGGTCTGCTCTATTGGTTATTCCTGCTCCCGGTAATTCCGCTGTTTGCCCGGCCGCTACGCCATTTACATAGAAAGTTACCTTGGTGCCGGTTTCATTCTGGTAGGCTCTTATCCAGAGTTTTGCCGGACCCGGGTCGTCGCCGTAAAAGCCTGATCCAGTGATTGTTATGGAACCTCGCTCTTCTCCCCCTACCTTGGCAGTTATCACAGTGCCTGCAGGAGCAGGCTGTCCGTTTACTTCTAAACTGCCGTAATAGCCAGGTGGAGGGTTCAGAGGTAGCTGTTCGTCCTGGGCTGTTGAAACTGCTGAAATTGACAGAAAGGTAAGAATCAGCATCGTAATAATTCTTTTGTTCATGGTGACCACCAAAAATTATGGAAAAGGGATGATCCCTTTTCCTTTTACCACTGCTTCCCTGCCCACGGCACATTGTTCTGATCTGTACCTGGTACGTTCTTGATGAACAGCCAGTACCCGCTTCCCTGCTTCAGCTCTGTGGGATCCAACAAACCTGTGCCAGTTACAAGTGTGACCGGAGATAGCGGCTGCTCATAAGATACCAATCTTGTGTACAGCCACTGTGTAGGATCCGGTCCGTACTTGAGTTCTGCAAAGAGTTCGCCAGCTTTCAGATTATCAGGGTCGGTACTGTTGGCGCTGACCCCTATCAGGTTCCAGCCCTCATAAAGAGTCCTGCTCGGCGGCACTGAAGTAATGTTAGTGCTTGCGATGAACCCGATAGTCTGGTTATCCGCTGTAACGTTGATCCAGTAACCGAACAGGGGCAGCAGGTCAGTTGGTGTCGAGAAGAGGTTTGTAGCAGGGTCGTATCCAACGACCCCGTTGTTCTGCACGAACTGCAATGTTTGATTAATGCTGCTCGGATCAGCAAAGTTCGGTATTGATATCAGATTCCAGCCCTTGCTGAGATTGAAGATCTTATCCGCGAACATAACCTTTGTACTGCCATTTACACCGTTACTTGATGCTGTAACTGTTACATGCTGGGCAATGTCCGAATTAACTTCTATAGTAGCCACTCCCCCGGTGAAGTCCGCTACTGGCGGGAACGTCACTGCGCTTACATTCTTTGCAGTAATGGTTATATTGGCTGTTCCGTTAAAGAGCGTCTGCAGTGCGCCATTGTTGAGAGCTTTGATAGTTATGCTTATTGGCGTTTTCTTGAGTCCGGTTGTTTTGCCGGGTGTTAGCTCAAAGGACGTTATTACTGCTGCAGGCGGCGCCACAGGCTGATTTGTGAAGTTCAGGTTCGTGATATCCGTATTTTCGACGGTCATAACACTGGAAGTGGCATTGGTAGGAGTAAATCCTTCTTTAGTCTCTTCAGTCACATTATAGCCGCCCGGAACAAGGTTCTCGAACTTGTAGGTTCCTGAAGGATCGGTTGATGTATTGGCTATCTCTTCACCTGTCGTGGCATTGCTGAGTTTGATATTCCAGTTCTCTACGCCCATTTCTCCAGAGTCCCATACTCCATTGCCGTTCGTGTCATTTATCTTGGATCCTGAGATATTGAATGCAACTGGCGACGGTGGCGGAAGCGGTACAAGCTGATTTTTGAAATCCACGTTAACCGCATCTGAGCCATTTATGGTGATTACCTGCGACATTGCGCTGGTATTTGCCCATCCCGCCTTCATTTCCTCAGTTACATTGTATGTACCATTTGTCAGATTCATAAAGTTGTAGGATCCATTACCGTTTGTTGTTGTATTGGCTATCTCTGTGCCAGTTGTAGCATTGTAGAGTTTGATATTCCAGTTCTCTATTCCCATCTCCCCGGAATCTCCCTCTCCATTGCCGTTCGTATCGTTTATCTTGAATCCTGAGATGTTAAATACCGCCGTTGGCAGTGGAGGCGGTGGTAGTACTGATACATTATTTGTAAAGTTCAGGTCCGTGATATCCGGACCAGCTACTGTTACCATCATGGAAGTGACATTAGTAGGAGTAAATCCCGGCTTCATTCCCTCTGTCACATTATAGCTGCCGTTCGCTATATTCGTGAACTGGTAGAATCCTGAAGCATCGGTTGATGTATTGGCCATCTCTGTGCCGGTTGTGGCATTGCTGAGTTTGATATTCCAGTTCTCTATTCCCACCTCGCCTGAATCCCACATGCCGTTGCCATTCGTGTCGTTTATCTTGAATCCTGAGATGTTGAATGCGGTCGGCTGCGGTGATGGCACCGGTCCAGGCGGAAAATCACTGGCATTTCCCGGAAAAGTCTGATCATTGATTTCGTCAATGTTCATGAAGCCATCCCCGTCCGAATCCATACTCTCTATATTCGTCAGGCGCTGATCGATGTCACCGCTCTGTCCTGCCACTGACTGCCCGTACGGGTTCAGATTTGGAACCCCGGCGTGGCAGACACTGCACGTATCAAGCTCAGTACCCCCGGTACCGTACTTTGCATTGAAAGCGTTCAGATAACTACTAAGTCCTGATACCCCTGGTATCCCTATCATCAGAGCTACTGCTGTTGATAGCAGCAGCACAAGCACTATTTTTCTAACCATTTACTTAACCCCCCTGTATCTTGATCATTGAGACCGCTGCATGCTGAAGGGGACTTAGAGCCACCACTCTGGATATGATGACAAAATTACTGCTCTCTTAAAAAGCTTTAAGCTCCTCTGTCACCACCATATCCCCACATGTCTCATTTAATATTCCTGTTTTCGTACTTATAAGCCTTGTGATTGATTATCTCAAGAGCTTTGAAGTAGTGGGGAATTTATAAGTCTGGAGCCAGGGAAAATAAAAAGGCACACAATCGCTCGATATACTATCAGCCTGGAGTCTTTATCCTGCATGATTATGTGCAGTTTCTTTGCGGATTTTACCTCCTCTAAAGCTACTGTATATCAAGAATCTCAAGCAATCTGTTGCCTTTTTCCTTTATCTCGCTAAGCTTTTCTCTTACATTTGATTTTTTCAGGTATATCTCGCTTCTTATCCCTTTCTCATCTTCTGTTTTAAGCGAGAGTTCTTCAGCCGAAGGGCTGTGTTTCTTTATTTCTGCAACTGTGGGAGCAAAGATCTCTGCAACCCTCTGCATGAGCTCAAAGACGAGATTTTCCCCAAGCACATCTTTGCCGTCTAAATAGAGTGCCTTAAGCTGCTGTTTTTTTGGATATAAGTTGTTGGTTTCTTCTACTATTTTTTCACCCAGCTCTCGCAATCTTAAGGTATTCAACTCGTTTTTTAATTCAGGGACTGCCTTGATGTTCTTCTCAACACCGCCTTCCTCTCCATGGTATACTTCTACTGAGAATTCGTCGGTGAAATCCATCTTTAATCTGAACCGTTCTGCCGCAGCATCAAGTCTTCTTCTGAAAACGACTTCAAGCACTTTTCCCGAAAGGACAAGGTCGCTGAGAATAAAATCATTCAGGCTGACAATCTCAGGTACAAGTTCTTTTTTAAGAAAAGGTTTTTTCATCCCTGCCGGTATCCCGACATCTCTTACAAAATTATGGGCTCTGAGGTGCCTGCGCCAGAAGGGGACCTCCAGGGATGCGATTTCGTACACGCCTGAGACCTCACCTTCATAATCAACCTGTACCTTTGCAGAGTAACCTTCTTTTTCTGACTTAATAGTATATTTTTTATTGACTATGGGTACAGGGTCATGAATAAAGAAAGACTCCAGCGTTTTTCTATTCTCCTCATCGATCTCGTTTGCTTTTTTCTCAAACCCCGCGATTTCCTCGAATATTTCATCGGAAAAATTCGTTTTGCCGTCCTCTATGAATTTTTTCAGAAAATCTCTGCTTTTTTCAGCGTACTTGACAATCGTTTCCTGCTCTTTGCTTCTCGCAACTGCTCCTGAGATGGAGTTCTCAACCGTTTGAAGGAAGTTGTCCATCTCGTCCAGGACAGAGTTCTTCAGCATGCGCCTGTCCCTTATAGTCTCTTTCAGGTCAAAAACAGTGTTCTCAAGTGTTATTGCTTTTACGCCGGTATCTACATAATTATCCAGAAGTCTCAGGAAATCTGTTTGCAACGGGGATTCTGTAGAGTCACCATATAGATATTTCATGCAAAATTCCTCCCTTTTTCAAGATAGGGCTTCCTCTCTGTGGATTTGCGCTTCATTTTTCCAAAAGTAATCATTCTAGACCTCCACTTTTAGTTCAATTATTTATTTCTAAGTACATAATACTATTGTTTTCACAAGACAGTTACATTACGTGTTGGTACAATTTTTACTTCTTTACATACTTTGCGTTCTGCGCGGTTTAAAGCGTGAAATGTTCACCGCAAGGGGCGCAAAGATCGCAAAGCAGAGCCTGATAATGTGGACCGACATCATCATTTAAAAGGGAGACCTGCTTCGCCTCTTTCGCGGATTTTTAAGGTCTCCTGATCTTGAACGATGCCTCGCTGCTCGTTGTATTGCTGCCGTAGGTCAGTGTAGCGTTGAACCTGTAGTCTCCGCTCGGTACGAATGTGCTGTTCGGGATTGGAAATGGTATAGTTTTTGCCGCCTTGAACCCTGACGGCATGATGAACGACTTGCTGATGAGGTTTATGCCAGCGCCTGTTGGCAAGATTATGTCAAGCGTAAGGCGCGATGGATATGCGTTTGCCGTTGGGTTTGAGATGCTGAGATTGAGCAGCACTGTTTCGCCCGGGGTATAGACGGTCCTGTCCGTGGAGATCGAAACAGTGGGCGCAACTTCTGTAAATATCTTGCCTGCAACAAGGAATAAGTTTGTTTCAGCAGATGATTGTGGAGTAGGTCCCTGAACTCTGAAAAAGTTGTTTCCTGTAGGGCTTCCTACAACTGTGTGAGGAATTGCTGGATTACCTATATATCCTGCTGGAGCTGCTGGTGGCACTGCTGGATCCCATTTGAGGAATGGTCCTATACCGCTCGCCAGAGCAAGTCCAAAATTATTCTGGTTTCCTGGTGGATTGTTAGGGTCGCATGAAGGAACCCCATTCGGTCCTGCAAAGCATCCTATATCTTCAGTGTCCCTTATCTCTGGACCTGGAACCAGTGCATCAACCGTGAATGTTTTTGTGCCGAATGGATACGTTACAGTATATATTCCAGTTTCAGGAACATCCATAACGAATCTTACCCTGCCAAATACAGACTGCTCTCCAGGAACCGCTGTTTCGCCTGCAAATGCTCCTTCAAGAGCAAGAACCATAAACGCGTCACCACCGCCCGGCAAGGCGACATCTGCGTCAGCAATCCAGTAGAAGAATTCGACAGGAAAGTTATTCGGGAAAGATATCGGAATTGCAGGATCAAATCCGAGATCTGCCAGCAAAACGCAATTCGGGTCTGCAAGGCCGGTGCCGTCTGGGTTAAGTCCCAAACAGGGCTGAAGCGCAAGACCTGTAGTGTCCTGATACCATATCGGGAATCCGTGGACAGGACTTACAGGCCCGACAGCCTGAAGCGCAGCATTTGCCGGTAGGATAAAGATTGCTGCCAAGAGCAAGAACATCAAGCTTTTCGACAATACTTTCATATGCACTACTTCTTTTATTTTCATCTCAACCGCTCCTTTTTTATCTCCACTTATCGAGGGCTCTCTGTTATCCGATAGAGTTACTTTAGCACTCCGTACTTATACTATTTAAAACTTGTTTCAGTAATAACATAGACGTTCGCCTCCCCGAATCTATAGTGAAAAATAATTAAACAAAATTTATTAAATAACAGAAAAATTTATACTGCCATACCTACGATATAAATTCATTGAATACAACATACAAAGGGTAAAAAAATTGTACCTGAAGATAATATCTATTGTGGACGGCTCTTTCCATTCCGAACTTGCAGCCCGGCATGCGGTAGCAATTGCCTCTTCCTGCGGCAGCGAACTTGTGGTGCTCGCAGTCGATACCGGGGAAGTGGACCAGGATAAATTATTTTCTGCTGTCGAGCGCGTAAGCAGGTATGCGAAAAACCAGGGCGTAAAGGCAAGAGGTTTTTTAAGAAGCGGGGAGCCCGTTAAAACCATACTTGCCACCGTCTATGCAGAGAATGCAGACCTGTTAGTTACGGCTACCCACCAGAGCGACTACCGCCTGTTCGTTAGGAGCACTCCGCAGCAGCTCATGGTCAAAGCGCCCTGCTCCACGCTTGCCATAAAACCGGCGGGAATTGTGAAGAAAGGCAAAAGCATGCTACTGCCGGTGGCACACAGGGAGACCGCCACCGAGGAGCGGATAATGCTTGCCTTAAGCCTTGCGAAATTCTACAGTTACAGGGTTGAAATATTACATGTTATCGAGCGCAGGCACTGGTATAACCTTCCATGGGACAGGCTGTACACAATGCGCCATCATGGGGAAGAGAACATGATGCCGATCGCGAACGCGCTGAAAGAAAAGGGCATAGGAGTTAATGTGCGGGCAGTAATTGCAGAGAACAGCATAAGTGCCATACAAAAGGAAGTAGCTTTAGGAAAACATAGCCTTGTTCTGGTGGGAGCAAGTAAAAAGGGCATCTTAAAACAGATAATATCCGGCAATCCAATAGAACAGATGTTATCCAGCATACTCTGCGATGTGCTGGTCTGGAGGCCAAAGCTGTGAAAATCCATACCCTCACAAAAGAGGAGGCGCTTCTTGCACTTAACACCACGGAGCAGGGTTTGACAAATAAAGAAGCAGAGGAGCGGCTCCTGAATTTCGGGGAAAATGTGTTGGCTGAAAGGAAAAAGGTACCGAGGATGGTTCAATTTGCATCTCACCTTGTGAACTGGTTCGCAATATTGCTCTGGATCGCGGCGGCACTTGCAATTCTTGCAAGCAGGATGGGAGAGGATGAGAACATGGCAAACCTCGGGTATGCGATAATCGCCGTGGTCTTCATAAATGCCATATTCACTTTTTTGCAGGAATACCGGGCAGAAAAGGCTACTGAAGCCCTGAGAAAATTAATGCCTTACAAGGCGAACGTCATCCGGGAAGAAAAGGAAATACAGATACCTGCTGCAAAAATAGTACCCGGGGACATAATTATAGTGAGGGAAGGAAATCGTGTACCTGCTGATGCAAGGGTCATCAAAGCTGTCGATCTTACCGTGGATAATTCCCTGCTTACAGGAGAACCTGAGCCCCAGCCCAGAAAAGATGCTCCTGAGGAAGGCGATATTGAGCCAGCAAACATCATTTATTCGGGTTCCACTGCGGTGAGTGGGAATGGCATTGCAGTGGTTTTTGCAACAGGCATTGCGACGGAGTTTGGAAAGATAGCGCATCTTACACAGGAAGTGAGAGAAGCTCCGACGCCGCTTCAGCAGGAGCTTACTTTTGTGATCCGTATAATCACATCTATCGCGATCGGGCTTGGCTTTGTATTTTTCATGGCAGGAGAATTTATCGGTATAAGCAAATGGGACAACTTCATCTTTGCTATCGGCATTATCGTAGCGAACGTGCCCGAGGGACTGCTGCCGACCGTAACGCTATCCCTCTCCCTTGCAAGCCAGAGGATGGCGAAAAGGAACGCACTGGTAAAAAGGCTCTCTTCTGTGGAAACTCTTGGCAGTGCAACCGTGATATGCACGGATAAGACCGGCACTATTACCGAGAATAAAATGACCCTGGAGTATGTCTACACCCCCTGCGAGAGCAGAAGGATAAAAGAGGCAAAGCCTTCAGAACTGCTGCTTGCAGCAGTGCTGTGCAATAATGCAAAAATGGAAGATAAAAAAGTGATCGGAGAGCCTACGGAAGCGGCACTTTTGCTGGGAGCTGCTAACGCTCTGGGCGATATAAAAGGTGGGTGGGAACGCGCGGATGAAATAGCTTTCACCTCCGAGCGCAAGATGATGAGCGTTGTTAGCAAAAAAGAGAACAATTTTGTTCTTTATTCCAAAGGTGCACCATTAACAATACTTGAGAGGTGCACGCTTATATTAACAGAAAAAGGTGTGCAGGGCCTGACTGAGAAGGATAAAAAGAGAATAGAAGCACAGGTGTCGGAATACGCTAACAAAGGCATGCGTGTGATGGGCTTTGCAAAAAGACATCTTGAGGGAGAGTACAAAAGAGAGACCCTTGAAGAGCAACTTGTATTTCTCGGACTTGCCGCTCTCCGGGACCCCCCTCGAAAAGAGGTGCCGCTTGCTATTGAAAAATGCAAGAGAGCAGGCATAAAAATAATTATCATAACAGGAGACAACCCGCTCACTGCAAAAGCAATAGCAAGCGAAGTTGGGATTGCTGAAGAATCGGCGGTTATCACGGGCAGCGAACTTGACAAAATGAGCAAAGAAGAGCTTGAGCAGACGCTAAAGAAGGAGGTCATATTTGCAAGAGCCACGCCGGAGCATAAGCTTCGAATCGTAAGAGCTTTAAAAGTTATGGGCGAAATAGTGGCAGTGACAGGAGACGGCGTTAACGATGCCCCTGCGTTGAAAGAAGCAGATATTGGCATTGCTATGGGTAAAAGGGGTACAGATGTTGCAAGGGAATCGGCGGATATGATACTGGTGGATGATAACTTCGCAACCATCGTATCTGCAATAGAGGAAGGCAGGGCGGTATTCGACAACATAAGACGTTTTATAACTTACATATTCGCGAGTAATATCCCGGAAATAGTGCCGTACCTGCTCTTCGTGCTCCTGAGAATACCTTTACCTCTTACAGTGATGCAGATCCTGGCAGTTGACCTGGGCACGGATATGGCACCTGCCATGGCGCTCGGAAGCGAAAAGCCTGAGCCGGATGTGATGACGCGTCCCCCGCGAAAAAAAGGGGAAAGGATACTGACACTGTCAATCCTTATCCGTTCATATCTTTTCCTCGGTCCTATAGAGGCTGTAGCGGCGATGAGCGGTTATTATTATGTGCTAAAAAGCGGCGGCTGGAGCTACGGGATGAGCCTCTCTGAGGCAGACCCACTTTACCTTAAAGCCACAACCATCACACTTGCAGCAATAATAATAACGCAGATAGCGAACGGCTTAGTATGCCGCACCACGAGAGAATCATTGTTCAGCGTTGGGATCTTTACGAACAGATACCTCCTCATAGGAATAGCAGTAGAGATAATCCTGCTTTTACTTATCATTTATACGCAGCCCTTGCAGAAAATATTCGGTACAGCGCCGCTGAACTTGAATGAATTGCTTTTCCTGCTTCCGTTCGCATTGTTGCTCTTCAGCGCAGATGAAATCAGAAAATGGCTGGTAAGAAAAGTGGTTTAAGCGAAAGCTATTTATTCCAAACAAGCTAACCAATCAATTGGAGAGTGATTTTATGAAAGTAAGTGAAAGTATGTCAAAAAATCCGGTTACGGTAAGTCCTACAGCAACCGCCGCAGAAATCGCTAAAAAGATGAGATCCGAAAATGTAGGAACCGCCCTTGTCACGGATGATGGTCAACTGATAGGCATCGTGATAGATAGACAGATAGCCACAAAAGTGGTGGCCGCAGGGAAGGACCCGGCTAAAGTACGTGTGAGCGAATTCATGACCAGGAATCCTGTCACAAGCAGCCCTGAAGCGGAAATATGCGAGGCTTCAGATATTATGGGAGAACATGGATACAGAAGGATTCCTGTCGTGGAAGAGGGAAAGCCTGTAGGAATTATATCGGTTGCAGATATCGCAGAACACGCAAAGACCTGCAATAGATGTATGCAGAATTTATTCGCTGAAATAGTGAAAGCAAAAAGATAAAGAGAAGGTGGAGATAGCCTATCCGCACATGGAGCTTGTATTCCATAACGAGGTTATGAACGAGCTGCAGTCCTTTCAATGAAGAAAACCCCGGCCGCCGTTAGAAGGTTGGTAAAAATTATTATACTGAATACTATCTCGGCAAAGTGTGGTATATTTATACCCGCTGCCAGAGGCATTGATGCGAGCACCCCTGCCGCAAGACCCCGGGGCATCATAGTGATCATTGACCGGCTGAACGGGGCAATCATTTTATCGCTCATCGCCAGCGCTTTAACGCTTAATATCCGGACTACCAGTAAAATCATAAAAACCAGCGCCGCAGTTTTTAATACAGTATAATTAAATGCCTCGATATTGAAAGTCAGCCCGATGAGAACGAAAAAGAAAGTATGCACAAAGAAGGAAACGTTCACCTGAACAGTATGCAGCGTTGTATCCAGCGGAAATTCCCTTTTTATGCCCAGCCTTTTTGCAAGCTCATTGAAATTACCAAGAAGCAGAGCAAAAACAAGAACAGCTACAGCGCCATTGCTTTTAACCATCTCTACGATAGAATACAGAATGAAAACCGCCGCAAGGGTCATGGAATATACCACCTGCTTAACATAGTGTTTGCTTATTATCCCCGCCCAGAACACTGCAAAAACAGCACCAATGATCGCCGCAGTTGAAAAAGCGCTTACGATCGAACTCGCTGTGTTCCTTATATCCATTGTGCCCAGGCTGATCACTCCTATCAGTGCTATAGCTGCGATTATGCAGAGCGCGTCCGTCAGAACAGATTCAAGAGCGAGTATTATCTTTGATCTCTCGCTCATCGTGAGTTTTGATACGATGGAAAAAACTATTGCAGAGCTTGTGCCCCCAAGGACAGCGCCCAGTAAGAATCCCTCAAGATACGTCCAGCCGAAGATAAGATTCATCGAGATCCCGAGGAACAGCACAGTTAGGCTGAAAACAAGCGCCGTAAAAACAAAAGCCTGCCGGAAAGTTTCAATTACTTTGAACAGATCGAGATTCAGACCACCGTCAAAAAGCAGGATGATAAGGGCAAGGACACCGATAAAGGGTGCAAGCTCAGATATCGTTGAAATAGAGGTCATAATGCCACCGATATTCAAAATCGGGCCGGCAAGCATTCCCGCGAAGATGAGGATAATTATATCGGGTATCTTGGTCCTCTCGAATACCTGGGCTGTTACATATCCGAGAATCAGCACGGTCCCGATCACAAAAAATATCCCATACATAACCTGTATTTAATATTAACAGGTATTGGATATATAACTTCACCTGCTGCAAATAGGCAGGGTCAGGCAGATCTTTTCTTAAACAGGTCGTGACGACAGACCGGAGAGTATCCACCTGGTATAAAATGAAGAATAGCCGTACAGTGATCCTTCCTGTTCAAGATAATGCAGTATCCCTTCAAGCCTGCCTTTATGCCCATCCTCAAGCCCGACAAGCCTTAAAAGCAGGTCTTTGACTGCCTTATTGCCAGTTTTTTGTGCGCTCAGGGAATAAAATCCAATGGATCTTTCTTCTGTTCTGATCCCTTTTATAAGTACGTCCTTTATTTCGGTTATGGAAAGAGACGCTGATTCGGGAAACATTTGCTTTGCCTTTTCCCTGTTCTCCGCTCTCAGCACTTCCAGATCGACAGGTTCGCCTGAGAGCTTTTTGTATTCATCTTTAAGGATCTCCAGATGCTCATCCTCATCCCACAGGAGCCCTTTGAAGATCGCTTTTGCATGTTTATCAGATACATGTTCTATGAATACCGAATAATATTCTTTACCAAGTATCTCGATGGATATGGCTTCTTTTAAGATTTCAAGCAGTGCGGCGTTCTCATCGATCGTATCATTCATTGTATATGAATTGATATCAATTCATAAATAAAGGTTATCATTCCGGTGAGACCATTCGCTAATTCCAGCATCTCAAATTGCATATTATCTTTGAGGTTAAAAATCCGTCAATAGACAGGATTAACAGGATTAACAGGATAGATTTTTTACATTTCAATCCTGTTAACCTGCCACAGTATCAAATGAACCAATGCACCTTCCACACTTTACAATCATCCTGCCAATGCAGATCTAGATTAAAAACAACGAACTGGTACGAACTCAATACGAACTCACTGTTAGATTTTGTAACAGGCTTAAACAAACTTAAGCCAGCTTATCATCGAGTTCGTACCAGTTCGTACGAGTTCGTTGTTTATGCTATTAAATTGTAAACTACTTTAATTGTCCGCAGCAGGTTTATTTTATAAATATCAAATATATCTCTGCATCTGCAGAATGTGGGCTGTTAATCCTGTTAATCCTGTTATCCCGTCAAATTAGCGGATGGTCTCCATCCCGGTGAGACCATCCAATAATCTCCTAAACTCCCAGCCTTTCAGGCACTATGATATGCCAGCGGGTCTCACAAATCCAGTGTTTTTAAAAATAAGGAACCGCAAAAAACCGAAATGAATGCGGAATAAACCTTATGCGGTATAACCGCATAATCAGAATAAAAGATGAGAAAAATCCTCATGCTGCCGGCTATCTGCGTTTATCTGCGTTCATCTGCGGTTTATAAATTCCTATACTTTAAGAAGATAAAGTGAGGTTATAAACGATGAATATCGACCAGCTGCCATCCCTTCAAGAATGGAAAGCCCTTTACAGCGCAGCACGTGAGTTCAAGGAACTGGCTCCGTGGAACTGGATGCACGACTGCGACATTTTCGGGATTAAGGACCCGGTAAGCGGTGAAATAAGATACTGCTGCATCATGGGCGCTGCAGGTGAGCACTATGCTCTCGGGCTATATTCAGGCTCAGAGGGACTGGATGGGTTATTGAGGATACTATCAGGTGAATTTTCAGAGTTCAAAGATGAGGCTTTGTACATTCAGAAATGCCTCATGGCATCTTTTGAGGATAGAAAATACCTGCAAAAGCAGGACCTTGCGCAGATAAAAGCCCTCGGCTTGAAGTTCAGGGGAAGCCATGAATGGCCTCTGTTCAGGAGTTATGTGCCAGGTTTTGTTCCATGGTATCTGACAGGTGAGGAGGCAAGGTTCCTTACGGTTGCTTTGCAGCAGGCAATGAACGTCTCCACGCGTTTCAAAAAGGATCCAGGGCTGCTTGTTCATCCATCAAGGGTTCATTATTTTGTACGAGTGCCCGATAAGCTGGGCGGGAGCATCGTATGGAAAGACGAGTGGTTGGAACCTTTGCCTCTGAAAAAGGAAGAACTTCCGGCTATGCCTGTTAACAAAACTACCCTGAGCAGGCTGAAAAAAGCAGGATTACGGCGCAGAGGGATATGGGAGATGGATTTTTTCTATGTGCCCGCGCCTGTATGGGAAAAGGGAGAAAGACCGTATTATCCTTATATGAGCCTGCTGGTTGACCACAATTCTGCCCTTTTTCTGGACTTCCATATGGAGAAGCATGCTGATAATAAATCAAAATTTCCTGAGAAGTTCGCTGATTTTATCGAGCATGTAAAAGTTATGCCGGATGAACTGCTTGTTAAACGCCGTGATGTGTATAGATTAATGGAGCCTTTATCCGCAGAATTGGGAATAGAAATAACAATGGTCGAAAGCCTTCCCGCGCTGGAGTATGTTCAGAGGGCTATGAGGGGCTTCATTTGAACGGTGTGAACGACATGATGCCAGGGGAAGCCTCAAAAACACAGGAAGGAAATGCGAAGCTAAAAAGGCTTCTCAAAGTTCAACTTATCAAAATTTTTATGGCAGAATTCGCCTATAAACATCAGCGAGTATGGTATATTGGTGCATAGTACGAGCATACAACAATGACATTTCTTATAATCAATGACCCTTAAATTGAAGTAACATGGAAACCAAAAATCATCTGGGGCAGGTGACTTCGTAGAAAATGGCAAGTTATGTGGGTAAGGCTTGCAGCGCACCTTTATAGTCGCCCCACATTGAAGCTCCTGCACCGACTTTTAAAGATTTGAATACTTTCACTTTGCACTTACCATAGGGTTTTATATACAGGCGCTAAGGACACTACTATGGAGGAACCACTGAAACGTAAAGAGCTTCGCCATGACAGGCATACGGTGTCGCTGCTGACAGACCACCTTGTGTTCTCTCCCAAGTATGGAGGAAAGGTCCTTGTGGGGGATGTGGCGATGATCGCTGAGGGGATCATCTGCAAAACCTGTGTAGAGATGGGTATTGAGATAATAGAGATAGCTGTGAATCCTGATCATGTTCACATTTTCTTTAAATATCCTCCTAAGTATTCGCTGAGCTTTATTGCAAAGAAATTAAAAGGAAGGTCGAGCAGGATACTGAGAGAGGAATTTCCGCATCTTAAGGAGTGGTGCGGCGAACATTTCTGGGCACCGAGCTGCTTTCACGGGTCCGTGGGGCAGGGGTGGGAGGTAGTACAGAAGTATATTGAAACACAGGATAAACACCATGCAAAATCGATAGCTACAGGCCTCGTACATTAAGTACGGGGTTTGTGACTTAAACGATATTAATCGATAGCAAAACAATAAAACAGACCATCCCCACCTGTGCTTTGTAAGTCTTCCTGGCTGCAGCCCCTCGAGGCGTGCGATGAGACCCAGGATCTTGAGGATTCGTCATCTCTAAGACCTAATCTATCATGGTGGCCTACAAATGCACTTCCGTTCGTTGAGCTTGTCCAGTCTTGACAGGTGGTGTCATTGGTTGTACGGAATGCTGTGCCATCCATCTGCGAGCCTGTCAATATGTCATGGCGGTTTGGCGTGTCACCTCGTCCATTTATAACTTCTCCTTTTTCACTAAGAGCAGTCTCTTTTGTGATATTGTTATTTGAATGCAGGTTGCCTAAGTCTGTTGCTATTAGAATACCCTTTGCATTGTACCAGGGACCTGTGCCAATGCGATCACGAGCGTTCACTCCTGTGCTGCTCAGGTATGCGCGCCATGTTTTAGTGCTGCCTACAGATTCTGCAAGGTTTTGGCAGAATGAATCAGCTCCAGCCAGACCACCCAGGTCTGCACCATTACCAGGACCTTTACTTGTGATGAAGAAGCTCATTTCGTTTGGTTCTGATGCAACTGGTTCTGTTGGCTCAGTAACACAGCCAGCCACAAATAGAAGTAATATTGGGATAATAAAGTATTTCATGATATTATTCCCCCTTTCTTTTAACATATGTTTTTTTGCTTTATAAGCTTTATGTTGGAGTTTTTGAAGCATCTTCTTTGAACTTGTCCAGCTTATTTTTGACTTACCACTCCTTCTCCAGCCTTCACCACTTTATCTATCAATCCATACTCCACTGCCTCTTCCGCCGTCAGGAAAAAGTCCCTGTCCGTGTCTCTTTCAATAACATCCATGGGCTGCCCCGTGTGGTACACAAGGATATCGTCAAGAACTCTCCTGACCCTGTTGATCTCCTTTGCCTGAATACCGATATCAGATGCCTGTCCCTGTGCACCGCCGAGCGGCTGGTGTATCATTACCCGGGCATTGGGGAATGCCATCCTTTTCCCTTCAGCCCCCGCTGCGAGCAGGATTGCTGCCATCGAAGCAGCCTGTCCCACGCAGATGGTCGCAACACTGCATTTAATGCACTGCATTGTATCGTAGATTGCAAGCCCGGCTGTGATAACTCCTCCGGGGCTGTTTATATAAAGCTGGATATCGCCCTCGAATTCTTTTGATTCTAAATAAAAAAGCTGTGCAATGATGGTTTCTGCCATATCGTCATTTATTTCTCCGGTGAGCATTATTATCTGTTTGTCCAGCAAGCGGGAATAAACATCTATCTGCTGCTGTCCAAGCGGTGTTTGTTCGGTTATATAAAGTGTTTTTGGAACTGCCATTTTTCTATCCTCCTTTTTATGCACAATGATTTAAATGAAAACTTATTCTACCTCCCCGGTACTATCTTGAACACCCTGCCCGTACTGCCGACCGGACCTGGATTCCCGGAAGTTAAAACGTATATCTCATTATCAGTATCCTGACCGAAGGAACGGACGAAAGCATTTATGCGCCCGTTCGCGCTCGTTGCTATGCGCAGCTCTTTCATCTGCCACATCTTCTCTCCCGGCGGCGGAGGCGCGGCGATGAACAGGCTTCCGTCGCCCTTATCGAACTTTGTACTGAAATCGCCGAAAATATAAGTCCCGTTGAACCCAGCAAGTGCGCTCCCGCGGTAGACGAATCCCCCTATCACGACCAGCCCGGTTCCTCCTGGTGCGTTGGCATTCTTATATTCGATGATGGGATCGATCAAAGGGCGGTCGCTGGTATCGGAGCCGGGGCATACCTCCGGCGACACACCCGGATTGCGTGGATCAAAACAGTGCGTCCCCTCTTTGATGTTCCAGCCGTAATTGCTGCCTCTGGTGACGATGTTCACCTCTTCCCACAGGTTCTGACCTGCGTCGCTTGAGAAGAGTTCATTACTGCCTCCGGCATCGAAGGCGATGCGGAAAGGATTTCGCAGCCCAAAGGCGAATATCTCGTCCCTTCCGTCTTTCCCGACAAAGGGATTGTCCGGAGGAACACCATAGGGATTCCCGCTATCCACATCAATGCGCAGGATACTTCCAAGAAGCGTTGAAGTATTCTGCCCGTTGCCCTCCGGAGGGTGACCCGTTCCGACATCATTTGATCCGCCGCCGTCGCCAATAGGAATGTAAAGAAATCCATCAGGACCAAAAGTGATCTGTCCTGCATTGTGGTTGGACTGGGGCTTGTCAACCGCCAGCAATACCTTCTCTGAGCTCAGGTTGGCTTTGTTGGGATCACTTGAAACTTTAAACTCGGATATTATGCTTGTGTGATCCCAGTCATCCGGCGCCTCTTCTCTCAATGGGGCGCTGTAATAAACAAAGAAACGACCGTTGTTCTTAAAGTCGGGGTGGAAGGCGAGACCGAGGAGTCCGCGCTCATCAAAATCCTGCCTCAGCTTCACCAGCCCGGGGCCAAGATCAAGGAAAGATTCTTCAAGCATCTTTCCATTCCCGCCCAGGATCCTGATCACGCCTGTCTGGTCCACGATAAAGAGCCTCCTTGTCCCATCGTTAGCCGGGATGAGTCCTACAGGCGCAGTAAAGCCCTCGGCTGTTAACTCCAGCCCTACGCTGGTCCTGTCATCTTTGATAGATTCTCTTTCCGTCAGTATTCTTGTTGTACCAAGAACTACAGCCAGTGAAATGAACAGGACTAATAACATTTTTATTTTTGTCAAGTCTGACCACTCATTAAGTATATTGAGAATCCGTTATATTTATAGATTCTTCCTATGAACTGGTAACTACCTCTAAGCCAGCAGTACGGATACTATACCGGTCAGAAATATTGCATCAAACGTCCCTGCCCCGCCGATCGAGACCAAAGGCACACCCAGGTCAGGGATTTTTTTCAGGTTAAGTATGTCAGCGCCAATAAGGCATCCAAGCGTACCTGAGATATAGGCGATTATCGCGGCGTCCTGAGGGGATATCATAAGAGCCGTTGCAGTAGCCAGGAGCGGTGGAAGCACCGCATGAACTGCTATCCCTGATCCCTTCACGGGTCTCGCTATTTTATAGATGAAGAACACTACAACCAGAACCCCTATCAGTGCATTGACCGGGCTTACCATTGTGAATAGAAATACTGACATAGCCACTGGAATAATGGCACCTCCCAGGTTAATAGCTATGATCGTGCTCCGCTCAACCTTCCTGACAGGGATGTTCACATAGCTGCCGAGCAATGACAGGAACAGGAAATAGACAGAATATTCGGGAGGAAAGCCAAGTTTTCTGAAAGCTAAACCAAAGAGGCTCAGGCTTATCAATATAAAAAGCACCACGAGAATTAAAAATAATAACACAACAAGTGATATCTTGATTCGCGGATAGGTCCGATGGGACAATTCAACCCTCCTGACCAGAGCTCTGATAAAATACCGGCTGGTATGGGGACCGGATAATCCTGCACAGGCTTCCTAAACCTCACGTTCAAAGAGTATATATACCCATGCGGTCACGTAACTATCACCAGTACCGCCGCCGCCAGTTGTAAACTGCACGAAATCCCAGCCGTCCGATACCGCAGACTCTATCGCTTTTTCGATCTCTGCCGGTTTTGGGGGTTCTGTGGCTCCCGTCGTTATACAGATTACTTTGTATTTCTTCATGAGAATCTTGGCTTTCTAAATATGCGGTCCATGAGCCCATCCCATTTTTGAAGGATGTGCGGCATCAACGATGTGTAGAAGCATAACTTCCTTGACCTTAAGAATATCACCAACGTATTCAAGGGTTTTCTGCGCATTCTCTGAAAAAAATGTTAAAAACAGAACCTCTCCGAACATTATATTTTATCCTCCTTCGGAAATAAAAATATTATATAACAGCCATGCTATCATCAATACAGCAAAGAATATGCCAATACCCACGAATAGTATTCCTATTCCGAGGTTCTTAATTCTCTCCTTAATTCTCTCCTTAATTCTCTCCAGATTGATTAATTCTGTTTTCAATTATTCTCCTCCATGTTATCCTCATCTTTTTCCGGAAACCTGCAACCACATATCTTGCAGGTATGGGAGAACCCATTCTCTGTATGGAACCACATACCTCCTGCTACCATAATAGCGTGCCCACAGTGTTTACATATCATTATTTCCTCATTATTATTCCCTTCTCTTCGATGCTACCAGATAGGAGTCTCATTTCCATTGTATATTTGTTATCTACCTTACATTCCTATTGCAATCAACACTGCTGCGACGCCGGAAATCAGACTCACACAAAAACTTGTAATTGTGTCTTTAGGAAGAACACGTTTGAATTTGGGATCGTGGAATCCTTCGATCGTGCCGCCAACGCCGTATGATGGTATAACAGCGTTAACATAAAAAACACCTATCGTAAATACGCCTGCAACTGCTGCTGCAGCACTTGCACTGATGAGCGTGCTCTGGCTGTATATTCCTACCAGCACGTAGTATATGAGCGCGCCTCCTATCCCGCCGAGTGCCGCACCGATTACTCCGCTTACGAAGCACACAGTCGGAAGTCCCTGCCCCTGAGTTCCTTTTGACATATAGATATCCTGGCGCTCGTGCGTTATGGGGTCTCGCTTAACCTGGGCTGAGGCAAAAGGCACTCCTACGCCGTAAGCGTACACCAGACCTGCCGCAAACATCGCACTTGATATCATGATCATTGAACCCATCGCCCCGGCAGCCAGCACTAAAACCATTGGAGCATTTTCCACATTCGAATACATATAAGCCGCCGTTATCAAGCCGACAAGTCCTGAACCTGCCGCCAGTTCCACGGTTCCCGTACCTATGCCGGTTGCCTGCGCCATTGCAGCAGGTGCGCCCCCAACAGGAATAAAGTGCACACCTAAGCAGATCAATGTACCGCTGACGGCTATTAAAAGAATATTTATAAGTGTTGCAGGATCAAGTAAGGATATATCCACCATTATAATTCACTCCTTTCTTTTTTATCTTTAATGTATCACCGTCAATTCTGGTTTCAGCCCAGATGCCTAATAGAATGGAGGAAACATCGAAATTCCTTTTCGTGCCTCCATATTTTGCACAGTCACAGTCAATACTGCTCATGAACCATGACCTGATACCTTTTATGATCTGCCATGGTAGAGCTACGTCAAATTCCATATCTTGCTCCTCCTTGTTTTAAACTGAAGTCACAGACGAACTATAGTGAGCCAGTTTGATGAACTATGCATATTATATATTATAAATTTTTCCTATTTTTTCTAGTATATGAGAAATTTGCAGTTACAATTCAAAAAACCATTATATACAATATTTTTATAGCCTTGAAAAACAAAACTGGTTAAAATATTCTTCAAAAAGGGAACCAGCAAAGGAAAAAAATAGTATATAAAAGGAAAAGGCAGACAGTTTGAATAATGAAGAACCTTCTTATAAAAAACGGCGTATCCTGTTGCTTATATTTATAATCCTGGTTATTTTTGCCTCTATAAAGCCCTCTTACCTGAACGATAAAACCCAAAAGAGTCTGAAATCCTGCTCTGACACCGGATGCGTTTCACGGCTGCAGCCAACTGTATCAATCACCCAAAATTTGCAGGGTGACCTGGAGGATCACAAAAAAACAATATTTGACCTGTATATCATTGGACTGTTAAATATAGATGAATTGGCAATGTGGGTTCTGGGGGTGGACAGAAGAGTGATTGTAATAAAAACTATGCATAAATACGGTTTGATAAAGGCGTCTGATATAGCAGAAAAAACCGGAAGGTCATTGCAGAACATAAGTCACGGGCTAAGGGAACTGGAAGAACGGGGGCTGATAAAGTGTATAACACCTGAAAAACAGACCTGGAAGAGGTATGTTCTGACTGAGAAGGGTACGGAGGTCTTTGAAACACTCAGAAATTTTGTATCTCCATAACAAAAACTCCAACTGTGGTTGCCAGGTTGGTTAAAATAATTATACCGAATACTATCTCTGCAAAATAAGGTATTTTTATGCCCGCGGCAAGAGGCATGGAAGCAAGCACAGCGGCTGCAAGCCCGCGGGGCATGGTAAATATAATTAACTTTCCAAAAGGACCGGTCTTTTTATCACTTATTTTGAGCACTCCGACTCCAAGTATTCTGGCGATAAACAAGATCAAGAAAACGATCCCGGATATGATTACTACTTCAGAGTTAAACGCTTCGACACTAAACATCAGTCCTGTGAAAATAAAGAAGAACGTGCGTACAAAGAAAGAGACCTCGGCGTGAAAGGCCCGAAGCGTGGAATTAAGCACGAAGTCCCCGATTATCTCAAGCCTTCTGGCAAGCTCGCTGAAATTGCTAAGCAGCAGAGCAAAAACAAGAACAGCTATGGCGCCGTTGCCTCTGACCAGTTCCACTATTGAATACAATATGAAAACCATAGCAAAGGTCAGCGAATATTCAACCTGCTTGAGTTTATTAATAACCCCTATCCAGAACACGGCAAAAACAGCACCTATAACTGCGGCTATTGAGAAGGCGCTCGCGATCGAACTTGCCGTGCCTCTCAGGTCTACGGTACCCAGGTTGATGATCTCGATTAAAGCTATTGCTACGATCACGCACAGTGCGTCCGTCAGGGCGGATTCGAGGCTGAGTATGATCCTGGATTCTTCGCTCATCGAGAGTCTGGATATGATTGGAATGACAATCGCCGAGCTTGTCCCCCCCACAACCGCGCCGAGCAAAAGCCCTTCAAGGTATGTCCAGCCAAAGATCAATTTCATAGAAAATCCCAGAAACACCACTGACAGGCTGAAAACCAGAAATGTAAAACCTGTTGCTTTTCCCCGGGCCGTAATGACTTTGAAAAGGTTAAGGTTCAAGCCCCCCTCAAAAAGTATGATTATCAGCGCAAGAGTGCCGATGTAGGGTGCGAGAGAAGAAATGGTACCCTCAATGCTGACGATTTTCAAAATCGGGCCGAGGAGCACTCCGACAAGCATCAAAAGTATTACATCAGGAAATTTGGTCCTTTCGAATATAAGAGATGTGATAAACCCAATAAATAGTACAGTCCCTATTATAAAAAATACATCATACATATTTTATAATTATAACCTGTACTTATTATAAAACTTTTGCTGGACATCCGTTTTTTATAAATGTAATAGAAAAATTCATATCTCCATGCCCACGATATAAATCCTGGTTTGAAGAAACGACCTCGCTGGTCGTAGCTTATGGAATCTTCAGTGCAGGTGTTGCCATTGCCCTGCAGGATGTGTTAAAGAACATAGCAGGTGGAATAATCATAATTCTAACAGCCCCGTTTAAAGCCGGGGACAGGATACAGGTTGAAAACGATACAGGAGATGTCCTGGATATCAGGCTCTTTTACTCTACATTGATGGAAATCCGGGAATGGGTCGATGGTGACCAGTATTCGGGAAGGATAGTCCAGATACCCAACGGCTTCATATTGAATAAACCAGTTAAAAACTATACAAAGGATTTCTCGTTCATATGGGACGAGATACATTTCATGCTGACCTATGACAGTGACTGGAAAAAAGCAAAAGAGATAGTACTGAGAATAACCCACGAGATCACAGATAACTGGATAGACATGCGCCTGAGATATGTTGTAGACCCCCGAAAGAGGCGGCTTGTCAGGCATCTATTGAATGAAAAAATACTTGAGGCTTTTGATCAGGAGAAAGATATAAAGATAGCCTCTGTGACCCTGGAAATCGTGGGGTTTCCGCCTATAAAAACGGATAAGGGGTAAAAAAATTGTACCAATCAGATTTTGGTTTTTGTAATTTCCTCATCCAGTTTTTTTAATTTTTGTTTTGCTCCTTCCCCGGTTATACTTTCCAGCAATTCAGGCGCTTTGTCTTTTATTCCAAAACCGAAACCTATCCCAAGACCTATACCGATGGCTATCGCGATCCCCCATGCAAGAGCGGTTGCGAACGTATGGAGAATGGCTGTATTAATTCTCATCTGGTCAAGGGCCATGGTTATTATTATAAAGTATAGAAATATTTTTATTGCTGCAGAAAATATGCCTATATATGAAACCCCTGCTGTGACTCCTGTTTTTCTGATCAGGTCGCCGATAAAATCAGCCGCTATGAACCCGACTACCAGTACAGCTATGCCTGCAACTAAACTTGGAAGATACGTCACCACTTTTTCAACAAAAGCCGACAGTGCTGCAATTCCCAGAACGTTCACAGATGCCATGATGCCGATCAGGTATATGAACCATCTAGTTATTAAGTCGAAATAATGAACCAGCGATACGCCCCCTGCTTCGATGGTCTTTCCGACGATTGTCTTTCTCAATGCATCGTCAAGGCCAGCCTTGTCTAATACACGACTTACTATTTTACCGATCCATCTCCCCAGTATCCAGACAATGATCAGGATAATTATTGCTGCAGCCAATCGGGGTAGAAAGGCTACCGTGTCACTGATCGCTTCATTGATTGATTCAACTACCATATAATCACTCCGAAAAATAATTGTTGTTCATTATAAATAAACTTTTTGCTTATTTTTATGCTTATTGTAACCTTTATGCACAGGTAGAGAAAAGATTGAAGCTATGGGAAAAAATTCTCTGGATATTAAAGTAGGCGAGGTAATGGAGAAAAACGTCGTTGTTGTGAAAGAAGACGACTCTGTCAGAGATGTGCTTGATCTGTTTAAAAAACATCATTTCCATACGTATCCCGTCATCACTGGAGACCGTCAACTGGCAGGGGTCATAGACCAGGATATCATTCTGGAAATTCTTTTGTTCCATCGCATCCCGCGGGTCAAGCATACCCACCTGGCAGCAGTACGATCGCTGGGAGTGAATGCAAAAAGCATCATGATCCCCCATCCTGTAATTATTTCGCCGGATGCGGGTTTGAACGATGCGGCTGATATAATGCTCAAGCATCATGTTAACCGTATCTGTGTTGTAGAGCACGGGAAACTGGTGGGGATCATCTCCAAACTGGACATAATAAACGGGGTAATCAAAAGAAAAGGGTTAGAATAATGGAAATTATCCTTCAATTCCTTCTGATCTTATTTCTTGCAAAGGTCTTCGGCGAAGCTATCGAAAGAGTGGGTTTGCCTGACGTTCTGGGGGAGATATCAGCAGGCATGTTCCTTGGCGCCCTTCTGCTGTTTGACCCGAACAGCGAGACGCTTTCATTTTTTGCAGAACTTGGCGCGATTTTTCTTCTTTTCACGGCAGGGTATAAGGAGGTGCACTTAAATGAGTTGAAGTCAGCATCCAGAAAAGCACTTATACCCACGATCTCGCAGATACTTGCCGCATTTTTTTTCGGATTTCTTATAGGCAGAATGTTCGATTTTGGATTTTTAGAAAGCCTCTTCATGGGCGTCGCTTTCAGCCCGACAGGCATCGGGGTAACAGTAAAGACATTGATCGATCTCGATTATCTTTCAACCAAAACCGGATCGCTGATACTCTCGTCTGCCATACTGGATGATATAATCGGGATATTCATGCTGTCAATAGTCACAACCATTGCGACGTTCAACCAGCTGCCGTCTGGCGTGCAGTTCCTGAGCATAGCAGGGAAAATGGTTCTGTTCGTTATTATAATGGGTCTTCTCGGACGCTACGTCTTTCCTTTCATTTTCAAATACATTCAGATGATGCGCGCCAAAGAATCGATTTTCGCATTCGTGGTCATGACAGCGCTCTTCTCTGCATACCTGTCTGAAGTGTTCGGCATGCATGCCGTGATAGGGGCATTCATCGGCGGAGCGCTGCTTTCCGATATTCCGTTTGCAAAGATAGAGGATGTCCAGAGCAAGGTAAGCGGCATGACCTATGGTATCCTTGTACCTTTCTTCTTTGCTTTTATAGGTTTGTCCATCGATATAGGTGCGTTAAAGATCGCAGGTCTGTTCACGTTGCTCGTGATCATGATGGCATTCGCAGGAAAACTGATAGGCGGATTCGTTGGATCAAGAATCATCGGCATGGATTTTCATGACAGCCTGATATTCGGTATAGGCATGATACCGAGAGCAGGCGTTGAACTTGTTGTGATATCAGTCGGAAAAAGCGCAGGTGTTCTCAGCGACGAGGCTTTCTCAGCAATCGTCGTCATGGTCGTAGCCTCGATCATTGTTTCGCCGTTGCTGCTAAAATCCGCAATAGGGTTAAGAGAAAAATCAAAAGCTACTGACGCTTAGAGTTTACCACCTGTCAGCGCCTCGAAACCTGCCACAATATCCAGCAGTTCGGCAGTGATGGCATCCTGGCGCAGTCTATGGAATTCGGTCCGGAGTTCGTTCAGCCGCTCTTCTATATTTTTCTCAGCTACCTGCATCGAGAGAAGCCTGCTGGTATTTTCGCTTGCCAGCGATTCAACAAAGGCTCTATAAAGGGAGATAAAGAGATACTGCCTCACCAGTGAAGATAACAGCCGGTCCCTGTCCATTGTAAAGGAGGGCAGGGTGCGTGATGGCCATCTTTTCTTCGCCAGCCCCTGAAGCCATTCCAGATCAAGCGGTAAGAGATGCTGCATACGCGGACGGAAGGACGCTCCTGATACCGGTCTGTTATAGAACACAACGATCTGGTCAAGCTCCTGTTCCATATGCCACTCCTCTACCTTGATCAGTACCTCATGCATGACCGATGCAATGTCAGCAAAAGTCCCAAAAATGGAAATACTCTCTTTTGCCTGCTCTCCTGCCTCTTCAAGGGGAGCAAGCACACGCTCTCCTAAAGCTAATATTATCCTGTCCTCCTGCCTGATCTTGAGTTCATTCATCCTCTTTATCGCATAGTATGCGACCTGTTCATTGAACCTGCCGCACATTCCACGCTCAGAACCAAAAACAACAGCACCCAGACGCTTTGAAGGTTTGACCGCCGGGATCTCTTTTTGCATATTTCTCATGAGTATATGAAATCCCATTTCAATGGTCCTGTTGTATTCTGCAAGGGACTCCACCGCATTCTCGTACTCCCTGATGTTTGCTGCTGCTATGGCTTTCATCGTTCTGACCAGAGAGTGCAGCTCCTCTGCACTTTTAGTCTTTCTCTTCAGAGTTTCAAGCTGTTCCATGTTGCTCCTCGAATACAGCATTCCTGGCGACGTCCAGAAGTGCCCTGCGATCATCGCTGCTCAGCCTTTCACCTGCATCGATCCGCATATAGAGTTCAGGCAGCTTTTCAAGAACCGCTTTTCGTATCTTATTATTTGCCCGGGTAATTTTATCGAGCGCAAACTCGTCGAGTATGCCTGATGTTACAGCTAAAAGGATAGCTATCTGCTCAGGCACCGGTATCGGTTCGTACTGGGGCTGCTTCAGCACCTCGCGTACCCGGCGTCCTCTTGTAATGATCTTTTGTGTTGCTTCATCAAGCCTTGTGCCGAGACGGACGAATATTTCCAGTTCTTCGAACTGGGAATAATAGAGACGCAGATCGCCTGCAACCGCATGATACGCCGGCAACTGTGTTTTCCCGCCCACTCTTGAAACGGATTTACCCACATCCACGGCTGGCAGAACTCCTTCTTGAAAGAGCCTCGGAGACAGGTAGATCTGACCGTCCGTAATAGAGATAAGGTTCGTCGGAATATATGCGGAGATATCCTGAGCCTGGGTTTCAACAACAGGCAGCGCGGTCAGGGAACCGCCGCCTTTTTCTTCACGGAGATGCGTGGCCCGCTCAAGCAGGCGCGAGTGTATATAGAATATATCCCCGGGGTACGCTTCCCTTGCAGGCGGTCTGCGCAGCAGTAAAGAGATCTCACGATAGGACCCTGCATGACGTGTCATATCATCGTATACGATCAGAACATCCCTGCCTTTTTCCATGAAATATTCTGCCATGCTGGTGGCAGCATAAGGTGCTATGAAGTTCAATCCTGCCGGATCGTCGCCTGTTGCTACTACAATGATGCTGTACTCTAAAGCCCCGTGCCTCTGCAGCTCTGCAATCACCCTGGCTACGGTTGAATTTTCCTGTCCTATAGCACAGTAGATGCAGATAACGTTCTTATCTTTCTGGTTGATTATAGTATCGAGAGCGATCGCGGTCTTGCCTGTTTGGCGGTCACCGAGGATCAATTCGCGCTGACCCCTGCCAACGGGGATAAGGGCATCTACGACCTGAATACCTGTCTGGAGCGGTACGCTTACAGGTGCGCGGTCCATTATCGCGGGTGCTTCAAGCTCTACGGGTCTTTTTTCAGCAGCGCGGATCCCGCCTTTCTCATCCAGCGGTCGCCCGATCGCATCCACCACACGACCGAGGAGAGCCTCGCCCACGGGCACATCCATAACCCTTCCTGTCCTGTGCACTTCCTGCCCGGCTTTAATATCCTTGCTCTCATCGAGCAGAACAACTGCAACCTCCTCAGGGTCAAGGTTGAATACTATTCCCAGCCTGTCGCCCGGAAAACTGATGAGTTCCTCGGATTTCACACCAGGTAAGCCCTGTATCCTGGCGATGCCTTTGCCCACGAACAATATTTTACCGATCTCCTGAGACCGGAGTTTTGCCCTTTCCTTCTCAAGCACATTATCCAGAACCATGAAGGTATCGTCCAGAACTTCACGTAATTCTTTAGCTTTGTCTCTTCTCATACCGGCGACCTTTGCTCAAGCGCTCTGGATATATCCTTTTCCAGCTCATCGAGATAGCTTCTCAGGCTCCATGTGATCTGCCTTTCCGGCGTATGAAGTTCGATCCCGCATACAAGTTCAGGTTCGATTTCGAACTGCACGCTAACATCTCCGCCGATCTGGTCGCGTACTGTCTCAAGCACCATTTTGCTCATGATCTCAGGTATTTCAAATGCACTTTTTATCACAATGCCCTTATTGAACGCCCCTATAGCCTTTTTTTCGTCTTCTCCCATACTCTGCATGCGCTTTATGAACGTATTGATCATCTGCCTTTCCAGTTCATCGTTTGCCAGATCCAGAAGTACGCGGCGGGCGATGGCGCATATACGTTCGCCTGAACGCCTGCGAAGATCGATGAGGAACGTGCTCTTCTGGCGCTCTATCTCTTCATACCATCTGGTGCTACTATCCTCAACCTCGATCCGGGCTTTTTTCATTAGCTCTTCGCGCCATCTTTCAGTCTCCTCTTTTGCCTGTGCAAGTATTTCTTCACGCCCGCTCAGTAATTCCTGTTTCTTTTCCCGGTAAGACTCTGCTTCCTGCTCAGCCTCTTTCTTCTTTCGCTCAGATTCTTCCAGCCTTGAAGCTATCAGCGTCTCACGTTCTTCCATGGTTCTGACAACCCGCCCGTAAAGGAAGTGCCTCAATAAGAGTACAAGTACCAGAAAGTTAATGATCTGGGCGCCCAGCGTAAAAAGGTCGATCTGCACCACCGGCGCTATCCTCCCGCCTGCATCACCGCATAATCCCAGAACGGGTTGGCGAAGATCAGGATGATGGATATTACAAAACAGTAAATAGCGGTCGATTCCACCATCGCCATACCCACGAACCGCGTTCTGATTATGGTATTTGCCTCATCAGGCTGCTGTGCGATGGCGCCTAATGCACGCGCCAGTGCCCAGGCTTCGCCTATTGCAGGACCTATGGAACCTATAGCCATGGTCATGCCCGATATAACAATAGAAGCGACGCCGATATCGCTTATGCCGTCCATCTTATATTCCTCCGTTCTTTACACATTGTAGATTCCTCCTATATATTCATGCCATATTCATGCCGGTCTTTCCTACTGCTTACGTGTTGCAGCGGCGATATAAACTGTAGCGAGCACTGCAAAGATATACGCCTGTATCTGCCCGATCAATAAGCCCAGTACCTGCATGATGATCGGCAGGAATAAAGGTGCGATCGAGAGCAAAATAGCTGCGATCGTCGTTCCGCTCAACACATTTCCGAATAATCGTACCGCCAGTGCCAGTGTCCGGGACAGCTCTCCTATGATGTGAAAAGGAAGCATGAACACTGCGGGCTGCATATAGCGCCTGATATATCCGGCGAAGCCCTGCTGTGCGATCCCATACGCGGGAACTGCAAAAAATACGCATATCGCAAGGCCGCCGTCGTATAAAGAGAACCGGTCGGCGGATAATAACCGGGCACGATGATGAGCAAATTTGAAACTGAAATAAATAAGAATAAAGTACCTGAAAAAGGTAAGTAGCGGTCCGGGTCCTGCTGTGCGATCTCCGTTATCTGATTCCTCATATAGGTGATTATTGTCTCAAGCATGTTCTGCCATCGCGATAAAGGCGGTTCTACCGAAAGCCTGCGTGCCGCCAGCCAGGATATGAGAACGAGCAGTGCCATCACAAGCCATGTAAAAACGATTGTGGCGTTGAGTACGACGGGTCCCCATTCCCAGAACACTATCGCATCGGGGGTTATTTCTACCATTTCACCCACCCCCGGAGCGAAGCCGGTTCACAAGCGCGAATTTCACGAGCATAAAACCTGCAAGACATGCCAGCAACCCTTCCAGGCCGCCTGCTCTGACCGCGAGATAGAAACCAGAGACAGAGACCGCAACACGTACAAAGAAACTGCCCAGGGTCAGGACCACCGGATTCTTAGCATCCGGAAGCTTCCTTAACGTAAGCCACAGGCCGCCGAAGAAAAAAATTCCAAGCACCATGCCTGCTGCCAGACCGACCATAAGGATGAAATACCTATTCATCTTTCTCTTCCTCCTCTATTCTCTTTCGCTCTCTCTCAACCCAGTACCATGCATTCAAGCAGCCGAGGAACAGACCTCCGGAAAAAAATACAAGCGTCCAGGAAACGCGGCCCGGCATTCTTGAATCCATCCATATGCCTATCGCTATACCTATCAGGGTAGGAATGGCTACAGACCATCCGATGACGCCCATCATCCCCAGTCCGAACCATATGCCCCTGTCTTTTTTGCGCTTTGCCTTTATTCTGCGCGTCTCTTTCGCGCCCACCTTCTCTATATATTCCCTATGCTCTTTTTCCTTGAATTCCCCTGCCATGTTACTCCAGTTCTAAAAAGCGCCTTGCAAAATCAGCCTCAAGCCTGGCGAGGAAGGAACGGGCTTTCCTCTCCCTTTCATCCAGGATCCCGAACTGCTCTTCCACGGTTTGCTTCAATACTCCCAGATTCCTGCTCCGTACAGCGTTCCTTGCGGAAACCATAACATCCGACCCCCATTTGACGAGGATCCCTTCGTCTATAGCAAGGAACTCTTCTTCTTTATCGGATTCGAAAGAAAATATCCCGGGCACGAGCGCGGCTACAAAATCGATGTGCCTGGGTAGAATGCAGAACGAGCCGTTCTCGGCTTCAGCCACTACCTTCGTTACCTCCTGGTCGACAAGTACTCTTGCTGGAAGCAAGACCTTCAGTCTCATTTTCTCGCCTCCTCGATCTTTCCTATCATGTAAAGCGAACTCTCAGGATAGTCCGCAAATTCGTCGTTGAGAATGCGTTCGCAGCCATCGAGCGCATCTTCAAGATCGACCATTTTACCCTTCTGCCCTGTGAAGTGCTCTGTAGTGGAAAACGGCTGCGTCAGGAAGCGTTCAAGCCTGCGTGCCCTGTTCACGGTACGCTGATCTTCCTTTGACAGCTCCTCCAGTCCCAGCATGGCAATGATATCCTTTAGCTCCTCGTACTCGGCAAGGGTTTTGCGCATTCTTTGGGCTATGCGATAATGCCTTTCTCCTGCTATACGGGGGTTTAACATCTTGGAGCGGGACTGAAGCAGGTCGATCGCAGGATATAATCCCTGGCTTGCCATTTTTCGTGAGAGCACGATGGAAGTCGAGAGATGACCGAAGGTATGCACCACAGCCGGATCCGTAAAATCATCCGCAGGCACGTAAACAGCCTGAACAGAGGTAATAGCTCCGCTCTGCGTGCTGCAGATCTTTCCTTCAAGCTCAGCCAGTTCTGTAGCCAGAGTGGGCTGGTATCCCACGCGCGAAGGCAACTGCCCTAGGAGTCCTGAGACCTCGGCTCCGGCCTGAACGAAACGGAAGATATTATCTATCAGGAGCAGCACGTCCTGTCTGGCATCGTCCCTGAAATATTCAGCCATGGTCAGTGCGGCATTGCCGACGCGGAACCTCGCACCAGGCTGCTCGTTCATCTGGGCAAAGACCAGAATAGCTTTGTCCAGCACGCCTACCTCTTTTATCTGGCGGTAAAGCTCCTCCCCTTCGCGGCAGCGCTCACCTATTCCGCAGAAAATGCTTATCCCCTTATGCCTGCCTGCGGTATTATTAATTAATTCCATTATCAGCACCGTTTTTCCGACACCCGCCCCCCCGAGCAAGCCGGCTTTGCCGCCTCTTTCTAAAGGAGCGAGCACGTCGATCGCTTTTATCCCGGTCACGAAAATCTCAGAAACGGTGGTCTGCATATACAGGGGTACAGGTGCCCCATGAACGGAGCGCCATTCTTTTGCCCTGACCTCTCCTTTATAGTCTATAGGCATGCCGAACACGTTGAACACCCTGCCCAATAGCTGTTCGCCTACAGGTGCTTTAAGAGGCTCTCGTGTGTCCACTACTATGTCGCCCCGGGCTAAACCTCCCGCAGGTGTGAGCGCGATCCCGCGCACGATCTCTGGGCTCAGGTGAATAAGCACCTCAACCACTACTTTGCCTCCGTCACCTGTCTTTAACTGGTTGTGGATCTCCGGAAGCCTTCCGGGAAACCTTGCATCTATTACACTGCCCCTTACAGCGTGCACAGTGCCGAGGTTCAAATCAGGAAGGCTGATCAAATTATCGCTACTGGCTCGTTGCTTTCTCGTAACCCTCAGCCTCCAGGATATTTACTTTCGGTGCCTTGATGCCCTTTTTAGAGAACTCATCCCATGCTCTTTCTGTCACGTCGGATTCGAACTCGAACTCAAGTCTCAGGTCATTGACATAAGCTTTAACCCGAACACGTCTGTAAAAAGGATAATCCTTTATAAGAATGGTGACGGGGCGTTTTTTCGATATATAAACGTATCTTGAGGTCGCTGCAGCTTCTCTCAGGATTTTCATAGCCAGGGATGCATCGGAATCGGGCGAAATAAAAAGATCAATTACCACCATCATCTCTGGATTCCCGGCATTGGCGCTCGCTACAGCCTGGGTGAAGACCATATAATTCGGCGCAGAGACGAAATTGTCATCAGGCGTAACAAGTTTGGTGGCTCGAAGCCCTATGTCGGCTACCTCGCCGTAATAGTCCCCCATCCTTATCTTGTCTCCGACCTGGTAGGGTTTTTCAAGGGCTACGGTTATTCCTCCGATCACATCGGCAAATAAGTCCTTAAGACCAAAACCAATCGCTGCACCCAGAAAACCGGAAAATGCAATGTTCTCCCTGAAAGAAATATTAAATATATTTGCTAAAATATGATAGAGCGCAAAACCGTAAATTGAAAATTTCAATAATGGTATCACCATTTTTGCGGTAATTCTGTATATCCCCAGTCTCTCTGAGAACCTTATAAGGATAAAAGTGACACCTTGGATTATCAGATATGCAATGACTATTATTAATGCAGCATTCAGAACAGTGCCTGTATCGATTGTCGATGCATCAATTGTGTTATCCGCCATCTACCACACCAGCCTTGATTTTTTCAAGAATTCTACTATGCTGCGCAGGGCTTCAGGTTTGATGCTGCAATAACCTTCTTCTATTGAGATCAAGCCCTGTTTCACTAATCTGAAGAGTATCTCTTCTATGCTGCATCCATGACCTGCAATTTCTGCCAGTTCTTCCTTTTTAATTGTTCCTGTTGAAAGGATTACGCTCAGGATAAAGGATCCGTTATAATCAAGGTCGATATTGAAGGAAACCTCTTTTATTTTATTCGGTTTGATTACCGGATATTCAAGGCTTCTCTGCCATATGATTTTAGCAACACCCGGATTTCCGTTTGAGATCCGGGTTATCTTTTCAAAAACAACGTCTTCTACCGCGATCTTTTCTTCTTTTTTAAATAATCTTAAATTAAGAGCATCATAATTTATTTTAAAAAAAGGGATATCGATGGGTTTTTTCAAAGGTTTGATAGCAACAGGATATCTCACAATCTCGATTGATTTTTCTTTCTCATATTCATCCTCGATAAATTTTATCTCATCCGGTTTATACCTTGAAAGAATGCATTCTTTGATTTCGCCGGTAGAAAATTTTGGAAGGTTGATCTGGACGGGAAAATATCTGCCGATATTGATCACCTCATCCAGATATTTCCATGAATAGAGGTTCCAGGCAGTGATGAAAATGTTACTGGAAGATGCCGCCATTTTTAAGAAATCCTCAAGGGTGTGAAAACCTCCGATCCTGCGCATGTAAAGAAAATGGCAATCGTCGATCAAAACAATCCGTTTCAACTGCTCGGGTAATGAAAATCCACCTTTATTTTTAACTCCCGGTGAAAAAGAGAGCCTTGTTACCTTTTGAAGGTTCATTTTTTCTACCGCGTTGAACAGCGTTGTTCTGCCGGCAAAAGGTTCTGCTATGATTGCTATATTCAATTTATGCCCGGATTCAAAATCAGCTATTGCAGCCTGTACATTCGCGATCTCCTCTTCAAATCCTATTATCTCGGCAGAGTTCTCTATTTTAGCGTTTTCAATAGCGGGATCAGCCCATATCTGAGAGCCCTTGCCTGATATCTGAACAGCCATTATTTACCTGCTAACTTTAAATAAACTCATGAAGATTTATAATCTTTGTCACATTAGCTGTAGTGGTTGGATCACTATATATTTCTGATTTATTTTAATCTGGCCCTCAACAGGATAGTCTGGAATTCTTATCCTCAGGAGTGCTACGCTTTATGTTCTTTGTGCCTGGTATGAAAAAAACTGAACAACTTTAACGGCAAATGCAAGCTCACAAAGTAACAATTTTAAGATAGTATTTACGACATGCACAATTTTTAACCAAATATTTTAAAATAATATTAAAAGTA
>Ga0209749_1000358_pt1 | contig 68017 bp, 74 predicted proteins | sample EPASupsiteSAE347_FD_187267 | JGI IMG/M metagenome (GOLD analysis project Ga0209749, IMG submission 187267) | Bioremediated contaminated groundwater from EPA Superfund site, New Mexico - Sample SAE3-47 (SPAdes) (version 2) | ecosystem: Environmental > Aquatic > Deep subsurface > Groundwater >... | reverse complement strand
AAATCTCTTCGCCTGTTTCTCGTATAACCTGTTTAATCTCGTCACCGTTCAGAAAGTCCATCCTGTTCAGTAACCGGTTCAGAACAGTTCTCAAAGATGAGGATAAGAAGGGTCAGATCAATCTCGCGGATCCAAATTGACTCGTTGATCGAGACCATCGGTCTTCAAAAGAAAAATGAGGGTATGTAGCTATTCTCTGCTGAATATTGGGGTACTAGTAACCCCAAAGAGGAAGAGTACCTTTCTCTTGATGCAATTCGATTATGCTCTCAAATTCCAAAATTGCAAACAGAATTGAAACAGGAGCTAATTGACTTAGGGTATTCCACGCCAGATCTCGGATTGGATTTATCAAAAAACCTCTCGTTATTACAAGTTCATGAAATCCCTGGGATAAAGGAGCCCGTTTATCATACTCCCTACTATGCAAGAGAACATACTCAATCAATCATCCATACCTTAAGAGGGATGGATAAAGGCACTCGCTTATCGATAGAACAATTATTGAATTACGTCGGAAAGAATCAAGCGACCCCTGCATCAAGCATAAAATTTGTTGACCCTGAAGCCTTGGCATGTATACAAAGAACGGGATTAATTGATGTTACTCAAGTCGATACCGTCCAAGGACATTCTGAGCGATTTTTATTTACGCCTGCTATGTGGAGCCCATTGAGTACTCCCCTAATTAATGACGAACAAGAACATGTGAGAGCATTACTCTCATGCGTAAAACATGGTCAGATTAATCCATCAAAAATAGACGGGGTTCAAGTCTCTATCCGGATGCCAGAAAAACTAATTGCTGCATTATTACGGAATAAAAAGGTTGGACCTGCGTCGCCCATTGGGACAGATTATATAGTTCTTGAAAAAGAGGGGATCGTCAAAATTGAAGAGTCATCAAGAAAAGGACGGTATAACATGGTTTTAATTAAAGACGATGTTGCCGACAGGGCACTTAGGATTCTAACACATGGTCGGGACGATTCATTAGGAGGAGAATCAACGAATACAAATTCATTAGTTCAACAAAGTAGTTTCGAAAACACTGTCCAGGAGAGAGTAAAAATCGATACAAAACTTCGAAAAAGACCCACAAAGTACTCAGATACAATTGCTAAGAAAATTATTGAAGAATTCAGAGGAGGTCACCTATAATGGACGAAGGCGATGCTCTAGAATACCGTGTTGGAAGATATTTCTTTCATAAAGGATTCGTTACACGACAGAGTATTCCATTAAAAACTTACTTCTATCCAGAGATATTTGACATAACGGATATCGACGTATATGGGATAAAATTCGATAATGACTTCAGTGAAAAGGTAATAATCGCCGATTGTAAATCTGGAACTTCTCCCAAATCAAAGGAATCAAAACCTCTCAATCGATTGTTCTGGGTAAGAGGTTTGATGACATTTTTAGATGTAAATCAAGCATATTTTATCAAACCGCGTATTCCCGAGAGAGTTAAAAAATTCTCATGTGAATTGAACATAATCCCACTTGATTATGAATGGCTAAATGAAACCGAATCGCGCATGGATATCTCGAATGATAATCGAGGATCATATTCAATAAAAAATTCAGATCAACTGAACACATTTTATCAAAAAATACGGGCAAATCCGGATCGGATTGAATTTTTTTATTGGTTTTTGCGATTGAAATTCTGGACGATCCCTAGTAATGTCCAAATTAAGGAGATAATGAGAGGACATAGTATCCTACTAAAAAAATGCTCATTTAAAAACGATTACGACATCTGGATTTTAGGAGAATCGGCAATTCTATTGTCAATTGCGTTGCTGAAATTCTGTTCAGAATTATACCCATTATCGGAAAAGGAACGTGAACGAAGGATCGAATTGAAGATGATTGAAGGAATCGGTAGCATTGAACAACAGAATAAGATCCTTGAATTGATGAGAATTTTCGCTCAAGAAAAGGTCTTTGAAACGTGCAAAAAGCGAATTCAAATTTCTGAAAAAGAACTGTCCATTACAGCCCCCCCATATACACCTCAATTGACGGAATTAATCTCAAGAATTATAGAACAACCGGAAATATCAATTCAAACTCCGAGGTTCCTGGACTTTTTCATTTACGAATATATCATAAATGAAAAAGAGGTGAACATGACTGAATTGCAACAATTATTTCCACATAATTTAGAGTTAATCGCCAAACAATCAAAGAATATCATAAAATTTTTAGATCCAGAGATTAAGAATAATGAAAAATTCTCTAAGCTTATCAATTTTTAATCCATTTTATCGCGCGCTAACATCTGATTATTTCCATCATGTTAGATTAACGCCTAAATAGGGAGTTGAACTTCAAGTTCAATCTGTTCCCCCAATACTCAATTTTTGAGGTTCTTTTGAAGAAACAAGCCCTATTTGGGAAAATAAGCCCAAATCCCGGCTTTTATAAAATCGTCCTATAAAACCAATCAGAGCGCATTTAAAGGCTCTTTTTCAAAAATGGGCTCAATTTGAGCGTATTTTGCTTGTAACGCCGGGGAAGAGATTTGAACTCTTGAGGTGCCAAGCACCAGTGGCTTTCAAGGCCACCGCCTTCCCGGACTAGACTACCCCGGCCGGTATCCTCTATATTTTTGCTTCTGCCTTGAAATAGGTTCTCCCCGGACGTGCCCCGGAGCGCGATCCTTTTCATCGAGCAGTGTGCAACTAGTATGCAACCCATGAATCCGGAATCCTCTGAAAAACCGCTCGCCATCTGGAAAGGGACCGATCGCCATGATGGCGAGATCCTTCCCACCCTCACGATCATCCTCCGGACCAGCGGCTGCCGGTGGAACCGGTGCCTGATGTGCGGGTACCGGAACGAGCGGATCTCCGGATTGTCCGAGAAAGATCTAGCTCTCTACAACGAGGCCCAGCTCCGCTGGATTGGTGAGAACTACAAACCGGACGAATACCGGATGGTCAAGATCTTCACCTCGGGAAGTTTCTTTGATGACCGGGAAGTTTCCCCGGAAACCCGTACAAAAGCAGCGGAAATGTTCCGGGGAAAACTCGTGATCGCCGAGACCCGTCCCGAGTTCGTTACCCGGGAAGCCTGCGAAGCGTTCGCATCGGCATTGGATGACGGCACCTGGAAGACCCCGCTCTATACGGCAATCGGCCTTGAGACCACAAACGACGCCATCCGGGAGAAATCAATCTGCAAGGGATTTTCGTATGCGGATTTCTGCACGGCTGCGAAAACCGCCCATGACTGCGGGACCGGTGTAAAGGCATACCTCCTGCACAAACCGCTGTTCCTCACGGAAAAGGAAGCGCTTGACGACATGCACCGGTCGATAGCCGATATTGCCGGAGTCGCAGATCTCGTTTCCATGAACCCCTGCACGGTCCAGCTGAAGACCGAACTGGAATGGTACTGGAAACGGGGCGCGTACCGGCCCCCGTACCTCTGGAGCGTTCTCGATATCCTGGAGAAAGCCCCGGTGCACGTGACCTGCGATCCGGTCGGCGGCGGGAAGATGCGGGGGCCGCACAACTGCGGGACCTGCGACTACGAGCTGGTCCAGGCAATCAGGGACTACTCCCTGAACGCGGACCGGGGCAGGATCACATCCGCTCTTGCAACCGAATGCTCCTGCAAAAACGAATGGGAATACATTCTCCGGGAAGAGCGGCCGTTCTGTATGCCGCTCACCCGGTAAAAAACCGGTTCTGCGGAATTACCCGCAGGTTTTTTTTGCTTTCTGGGTTTCGAGCTGCTTTGCGAGGAGGGGAAGGAAGGTCCCTGCGTCGCTTACGATCCCGATAGCCTGCATGGTTCCGCGGTCCATGAGTTTCGTGACCGACGCCGGGTTGATGTCTACGCAGATGGTCTTGACCGTGGAGGGCAGGCAGTTCCCGACCGCAATCGAGTGCAGGAGCGTTCCCACCATCAGGACCATCGTGCAGTCGTGGAGATGTTCCCGCATCCGGTCCTGGGCCACCACCGAATCCGTAATGACGTCCGGGATGGGGCCGTCGTCACGGATGGAGCCTGCGAGGACATACGGGATGTCCCGCTTTACGCACTCGTACATGATCCCTCCCGTGATCACCTTTTTCTCGACCGCCTGACGGAGAGAACCTGCCCGCATCACCTCGCTGATAGCATAGAGGTGGTGCTTGTGGCCGCCGGTCACGGGCTTTCCGGTCGCGATCTCCATCCCGAGCGAGGTCCCGAAGAGATTGTACTCGACATCGTGGGTGGCAAGGGCGTTTCCCGCAAAGAGCGCATCGATGTACCCGTTCCGGATGATCTCCGCAAGGGCTTTATCTGCACCGGTATGGATGATCGCAGGGCCCCCGACAAAGATGATCTTTCCCCCGCGTGCTTTCACTTCCAGGATCTCGCGGGCGATCTGGGCGATCAGGGTCTCGCTCGGACGCTCCGGAGAGACCGTGCCGTGCATGAATTCAAAGTTGCTCTCCTCCCTGGGCCGGTCGGGCGGATCGACAAAGACCCCTTTCTCCCCGACAACAACGAGATCGCCTTTTTTGAGCTTCGAGAGGGTGACGCATTTCGCCTGCTTCCGGTGCCGGTCGACCACGATCAGGGCATCCATCTTGATCTCGTCGACCCCGATCATCTCCCCGGAGAGACGCACCTGGGTCGGGTGGTTGGTCGTAGAGTAGAACCCTTTCGGGACGATCATATCGCCTTCCGCAGGGACCAGCTGGATATCATGGACTTCGATGTCCCGGGCCCCGTACCGGTGCACTTCCGAGAGAATGGAGTCCAGGTGATCCGGGGACGTGGCATTGATCCTGAGCCGCGCGTAACTCGGATCGGTCTTCTGCTTTCCCACGTTGAAGATCAGGATCTCGAAATTCCCACCCATATCCATGACACGGTCAAAGACCTGCGTCATGATGCCGGAGTCTATGATATGACCTTCCAGCTCTATCTCGCGCGATGACTCCATGGTACGTTATAATTAGGAGTCCGCGTCATATATGCATTCTCCTGATACGCCCGATTCGGGACGCAAATTCCAAAAATAGGGTGCAGAAGGGATATTGTTATCTTTGTATAACCCGTTTTTCCAGGAATTCCGTTGCAAGACTGAGGTCCCGTAGGGTATTGATATTGAATGCAAGGGCAGGATCCTCGGAAAGGATCTGCAGTTCCTCCTGTTCTTCGGTAATTCGTTCGCCCAGCAGAATGTTCAGCCCGGTCGGGCTTGCCGGCTCCCCCAGTATAGGTTCTGTATACCCGGGAGTGAGACCGAGTAATTCGGTTATTTTCCGGGATATCCAGACAGAACACGCATCGTAACCGGAGCTCTCATAGGCAGTCCGCACCATTCGGATCGCGTCCGGCGTGATACAGGGCATATCTCCTCCGCACGTAAAGAGCGGCCCTTCTTCGCCAAGTCCGGTCACCGCATCCACAAGGTCCTCCACGTACCCGGTACAGGACGTGCGGTACAGATCGATACCCTGCGCCCTGCACCAGTTCTGGGTATAGCAGGTCTTCGGGGTCGCAACCACGATGACGTCGAGTCCTGCAGCCCGGAATGCATCGATAACCCAGGCAATCATAGGCTTTCCGAGAATCTGCACAAGCGGTTTCTCGCCAAGGCCCAGCCTGCGGCCTTCGCCGCCCGCCATGATCAGTGCAAGCATGCGGAGAGCGCCCCGAGGAGCCGTTCGTTCTCACCGTGTTTCATGACGGCGATACGCACCGATTCCGGAAGACCGAATGACGTACAGTCACGCACGAGAATCCCGTGGTCGAGGAGCTGCCTGCACAGGGCCCCTGCATCCCGGTGAACGTGGACCAGGAGGAAATTGGTGGAAGAAGGAATGACCGAAAAACCAAGCTCTTCCAGTTCCCGGGTAAGGAAGCTGCGTTCGGTCCGGATATATTCCCGCGATCGTTCGAGTTCTCCGAGTTTTTCGAATGCTGCGAGCGCAAACGATTCGGCAAACGCATTCACCGACCAGGGCGCCCGGAGGAGTTCGATTTTGCCGATAAGGTCCGGATCCCCGAACCCGTACCCGAACCGGATTCCCGGAACCGAGAAACACTTTGTCAGGGAGCGCAGGACAAACAGATCCGGGCTGCGTATGTCGGAAACACTTTCCGGGGTATCGGCCAGTTCGATGAACGCCTCGTCTAAGAAGAGGAGTGTCCCCTGCTTTGAACACCTCTCCAGGACAGACAGGATTTCTTCACGGGCCAGGAGCTCCCCGGTCGGGTTGTTGGGATTGCAGAGAAACTGTACTTTCGGGCTCGTCTCCCCCCGCGCCCGGACCGAACCGGCAATTTCTGCAGAAAGTGCGTACTCGCCGAACGTGGGTTCATCGATCCGGTAGGTATGTTCCGGTCCGAGCGTCGCAGCGCAGAAAGCGCGGAGGATCTCGATGGAGCCGTTGCCGACGCAGATTTCCTCAGGAGGCCTCCGGAAAACCCGGCTGATTGCAGACTTGAGCCGGGTATAGCTATCGTCCGGATATGCTGAAAGACAGCCGGGATCCGGTTCCCACTCGACGGGAGGGGGAACCGGGTTCAGGCTTGCGCTGAAATCCAGGATACCGGATGGAGCCGGACTTCCGAGATAGTTCCCCCGTCCACCGTGAACCGCCTTTTTCAAATTTCCCCCTGTCATTTCAGTATCCTATGTCCTGAATGGTTGCATGAGTCTCCTTAAATTAGTTCCCACATTTTGCAGAGTGCTGGTCAAATGGAAATGTTTATATAGTGAGAGTGTAAAGACTGGTATATCTGGTTGGTCAGACAAAAAGGTTCTCTCTGTCTGACAATTAGATGACATATGTCAGACATATGTCAGATGAAGAGAGATACGGATGATGCAGCGGATTACACTCAGACTGCCGGAGCAGCAGATCAGCATGCTCGAGAAAATGGTGGAGGCGGGGGAATTCCCGAACCTTTCTGAAGCAGTCAGGGCTGCGGTGCGCGACCTCATCGAAAAACGTGCTACACGTGTTCTGAAAGACAGCGACCAGGTTTCATTCAAGGTATAAGGAGGGTATGAAATGCAGACCATTATCAATGAGGCTCTGAAAAACGCAGAGATCGAAAAAGAAGCGAAAACGCCCAGTTTCGAGGACGATTTCGTTGGACAACCCCGTATTGTCATCATCGGGTGCGGGGGCGCAGGGAACAACACCGTGAACCGCATCCACCACATGGGCGTTTCCGGTGCTGAGACAATCGCGATCAACACCGACAAACAGCACCTGGACATGATCCAGGCCGACAAACGCGTCCTGATCGGGAAATCCCTTACCCGTGGACTCGGTGCCGGGGGTTACCCGGATGTCGGAAAACGCGCCGCAGAGATGGCCCGGCCGACCCTTGAGGCAATTCTCGAATCAGCCGACCTGGTCTTCATCACGGCAGGTATGGGTGGAGGTACCGGTACCGGTTCCGCCCCGGTAGTTGCCCAGATCGCAAAGGAACAGGGCGCAATCGTGGTCGGGATGGTAAGTTACCCGTTCCAGGTTGAGAAGGCACGCCTGATCCGCGCAGAGGAAGGAATGGAAGCACTCTCCGCTGCAGCGGACTCGGTCATCGTTCTCGACAACAACCGGCTCAAGAACTTCGTCCCGAACCTCCCGCTCGGCCAGGCCTTCTCGGTCATGGACCAGCTTATCGGGGAGACGGTCAAGGGCATCAGCGAGACCATCACCGAACCGTCCCTCATCAACATCGATTATGCGGATGTCCGTGCAATCATGAGCAAGGGCGGCGTCGCAGTCATGCTGGTCGGCGAGAGCAAGCAGCAGAACAAATCAGAGAGCGTTGTCCGCGAATGCCTCGGAAACCCGATGCTCGACATCGATTACCGCGGCGCAACCGGGAGCCTGATCCACATCACCGGCGGAACCGACCTCACGCTCCAGGATGCGGAAGAGATCGCAACCTCGCTCACCTACGAGCTCGACCCCCACGCAGATGTCATCTGGGGCGCACGTGTCAGGAACGACATGGAAGGAAAAGTCCGGGTCCTTGCAATCATGACCGGTGTGAAAAGCGCCCAGCTGATGGGCAGCCGCCAGTCCTACAAGACCATCGTACAGGACATCGAGACCAGGAGAGCAAACCCGAAAGCCGTCGAAATGCCCCAGAACAGGCGGGCAAAAGAGATGAACAGCGGCGGCGGACTCCTGGAATGGGTCGGATAACCGCTCCGGTTATCTCCCTACCCATTTCTCTTACCCCTACAAACCAGCCTCCTCATTTGTTCTGTATACCGGGACTTCCCGGAACATTTTTTCGGCCGATATCTTCCCGGACAGGCCTGCGAAATCATTAAGAAGGGAAATGGCGTTTATATAATAGAAATCGTCCAGATTTCCCCTCGCTCAGGAAGCGGAGAGGTGGACCGGAAGTTTCCTGTTCCGGTTCGTGTATCGGAGTTGAACACCATGAACAGACAGATGAACAAGGGCTGCAGGCTCCTGCAGGTCCGGGAACGATGTTCCGGAAACACATCCTGCGATCCGTCCGCCCGAAAAAACGAAGTTTCTGTTTTATCTTGTGCACTGTCCTGTTTGCTTCCTGTACGGGCGTTCGATTTGAGGATTGATAGTGCATGCTGAATGACCTTATCGAGAAGAGAAAGAAGATTCTCGCGGAGTCCGAACAACACAAAGAACACCGGAACGAGCTGAACGCGCTCGCAAGCAAACATGCCCGTGAACGGAATACCTTAAACGGCCAGACCAGGGAGTTTGTCGAGGAGGCCCAAAAGAACAAGGAACTCCGTGACAAGTCCAACAACGATGTCCAGACCCTCAAGGACCAGCGCAACGAGCTGAATGAGAAAGCAAACACGCTCTTCGAGGATATCGAGGCCTTCAAAAAAGAGCACGGCTCGCTCAAGAACCGGGGAATCAAGGAACTGCAGAAACAGATCGAATACCTTGAGTTCCGGCAGCAGACCGAAGTATTCACTACCGACAAGGAACGCGAACTCATCGAAAAGATCAAGCAGATGAAGGAGACGGTCCGCGAGCAGGAAGCCGAACTCGAGCAGAACAAGGAAATCCGGACAAAGATAACCGAAGCACGGGAGTTCCGGAAAGGAGCTTCCGATCTCCATGCAAAAGTTACGGAAGCCGCGGAACTTGCCCAGAAACACCATGACCTGATGGTCGAGTTCTACCGTAAAGCGGACAAATCACGTGAAGCGGCGGATGCAGCCCACAAGAGTTTTGTCGAGGCACAGGAATCTGCCGACGCCGAGCACAAATATTTCATTGCATGCCAAAAAGAGCTCCGTGATTACGATAAGGTCATCAGCGGACTCAGAAAGAAGACCAAGAAGACCAAGACCACCAAAGAGCAAAAAGCAGTCAGGAAAGAGGCGGAACAGATCTTCAAGATGTTCCGTGCCGGGGAGAAGCTCACAACGGACGATATTCTCCTTCTCCAGCGCTCAAAAATGATATAATCCCGCTAATTTCTTTCTTTTTTCAGAATACGTCAGCAATGCATTTATACGAATAACATCATTTTTTATAACAAGAATGTCCCAGGGACGTACCCTTGTTCTCAGCGTAGACCGAGATGATGATATCGGGTACAAGGCTGGGGTGGAAAGCCCTGTTGTCGGCAGGGATGCCTGCACCCGTGCCGCTACTACCTTAGCCCTTGCCGATCCCGAGGACTCTGACCTGAATGCTATTTTCATGGCAGTCAAAATCTATGACGAGCTGATAGCCAAGGGTGAAGAGGCGGAAGTTGCGGTTATCTCCGGTAACCACATGCATATGATAGAGGGTGACAGGAAAATCGCTAGGACCCTCGATCAGGTCATCGCGGATACAAAGACTTCGAACTGCATCCTCATATCGGATGGTGCCGAAGACGAGTTCGTTATACCCATCATCCAGTCGCGCATTCCTGTTTCCAGCATCCGGCGGGTTGTTGTTTCCCAGATGCCGAACCTCGAAGGCACGTATTATATCCTGAAAAAACTCCTGGACGATCCCAAGATCTCCCGTATCGTTCTCGTGCCTATTGGTCTCGCCATGCTTTTTTATGCCGGAGCATATCTCCTGGGATATCCGGGAATTGCAATGATCATCGTAGTTGGTGTAATCGGCAGTTACCTCTTGTACAAGGGATTCGGCCTCGATGAACCCATCAGGAACATGATGGATGCGTTCCGGTTATCCCTCTCACGGGGAAGGATATCGGTAGCTACCTATGGATCCAGCATCCTTCTTGCGATCATCGGGATCGTAATGGGGATGGTAACCATTCTCCAGTTTTACTCGGATGGAAACTTCGGGGTATTTCTCTATATCATGACGTTTATTTACGGGGCGGTCTGGTGGCTTATGGGAGCCGGAATAATAGCCGCGGTCGGTATCATCATCGATATTTATACCAACGAACGCGAAGGTCTCGGGAAAGTGATTGTATTCCCGTTCTTCATCAGTGCCATCGGGTTGATTGCCTATGGAGCAAGCGTATATATCCTTGCCGTGAACCATCTCCCGAACTTTCCCCTCGGGCCGGACGTTGCAATAAAATATATTGCATATTCAACGATCGCGGGACTGGGGCTTGCATTTCTCGGTGTCGGCATCCAGCATTTCGCCAACAAGTGGGTTGCGGCCCATGTGCAGCAGCCGGTTATTATCGAAGTGATCTGAACCATTTTTTCCTCCGGGACAGTCCGGTAATTCTTTTAGGGTATAGTCCTTATCAAACGACTAATATAGAATTTGAAATCAAACGAAAAAATCGATAAATAATTGAAACTGAAAATGATTTAAAAAAATGCCCCATCCAGCAACGGATTTGATTTTCATCATGGAATAGGATTTCCGGTTCTATCGCATTGATGGGGGGTCGCCACAACGGCGGGGGGCGGAGGTATTACCGAAGCCCTCCGGGTGTGTCTGATTGGCGAATTCTTTCAAAAGTCATTCATGAATTTAGTCGCTGAAATGTGACTATACCCTTCTTTTACTCCGTATTTCCTGTACGGAACCAGGAAGAACCGTACCGGCCCCGGTGCATGTGAAATAGTTCGAAGGCACTGGTATCCCGCAAGTACCTGCATACGGCTTAGCGTGACATTCCGGTCCCCGCAAAAACTCCGGGACCTTTATTTTGGAAAAGAGATCCGGTCGCAGAACCGGAATTATCCGAAATACCCGATACCGTTCGGGAACGAGGATGTGTTGGAATATTCCCGGATAAGCCGGGGGGTATGGAGAATAAGGGTCGGGGCGGTGATCCCGAATTCATGGCGTGGGAACCAGTATATCCCGTCGCCGTACCGGTACGAAACGTTCTCCACGGTAAACGTGGCGGAATCCATGTCTATGGAACGGACCTGGGGATTATCGTAATTCAGGATCTTCTCAAGTTTCTGCCTGAGATCGTTTTTTCCGAGAAAGAAAAGGATAAAGGTCGCTCCCCCGTCAAGATCGTAATGGAACGTGATATTTGCCGAGGTATCCGTGAGATTTACATCTATCGCCCGGATGGAGATGTAGCTGTACCTGTTGTCGTCAGCTGCCATGGCCGGATAAGCGACTGAAATAAGCAGGAGAAAAAGCGCTGCAGTCGCGTAGGTACGCATTATCATTACATGGGAGAACTTCGTCATATATGTTTTCTGGTATCGGTTCCGGTACAGGATCCTGCCGGCATCTGCCATAGCCGGCTCCCGCACGTTCCGTACGGGCAGGGAACGCATGAAAAATACAGGTTATTTCCCAAGAACAATTTCTATACTCGAAACATTGGTCTTTCCGGTGTCGGTATCGATAATCTCGGTTGAGGTCTGGATATCTTTCTTGCTCACACCCTCAAGAAAACGATTCAGGGCAATCTCGGCAGTATCGACTGCGCGGGAGATTGCCTTTCCCCGTGCCTTGATAGCAACCTGCTCGGCACCGTTGTTGAATTGCGTTACCACTGCAAGCACATAGTTCATTACGGGCTTGTTCCCTACGAAGACTGTGTTCTCTTTCAGCATGATGATCTCGCCCCGGGGGTCAGAGATACTTTCTGGAATGGATGAGTTCTGCATTCAGGACCGATGCTCCTGCAGCGCCCCGGATGGTGTTGTGGCCCATTGCCACGAACCGAATGCCTTCCCGAACCCTGCCCACGGAGACCGTCATGCCGTTCCCGCGGTTCCGGTCGAGACGGGGCTGCGGCCGGTCGGGATCGTCAAGATACAGGACAGACTTCTCGGGCTGGGTCGGAAGACCCTTTATGGGCGGTTTGTAGGTACGGTATGCCTTTATGACATCATCGACCGATCTGTCGAGATCCGCCCAGATGGCCATCGTATGGCCATCGATTACGGGAACCCGGTGACAACTTGCGCTTACCCGGAAAGGAGCATCTTCGATGTGGTCGTCTTTGAGTTTTCCCATGATCTTCAGAGTCTCGGTCTCCATCTTCTCTTCTTCCTTGCCGATGTACGGGACTACGTTATCGTAGATCGCCATTCCGGCAACACCCTCGAACCCTGCACCGGAGATTGCCTGCATGGTCGCCACCCGGATGTCAGTCCAGCCGAACTTCTTCAGGGGCGCAAGCGCCATAACCATCATGATGGTCGAGCAGTTGGGGTTGGTAACGATAAACCCGTCCCGTCCCTTGTCCCGCTGGACATCAATGAGTCCCAGGTGGTCAGGGTTCACCTCAGGTACGACAAGCGGGATATCCGGAACCATCCGGTGCGAGCTGGCATTGCTGCAGACCGCAATTCCTGCGTCCGCTACTTTTGCCTCGATGTCGGTTGCAATCTCGGCCGGAAGGGCAGAGAAGACAAGGTCCACATCCTTTAAGGCTTTAACGGACGTCGGGCTGACCGTGATCTTCCCGATCTTCTCCGGAAACGGCACATCCAGACGCCATTTCACCACATCGGAATAGCGTTTCCCTGCACTCCGCTCCGATGCCGTGAGGGTCGTCAGTCTGAACCACGGGTGATCGGCAAGCAGCTGGACAAAACGCTGTCCGACTGCACCGGTTGCACCGAGCACTCCTACCTTGATCATAGTGAGAAGTCCTATCGTGCACGAGTATTTAATTCGTGCGATTTTATTCCATATGGATTGCTTCCGATGGACAGGCGTCTACGCAAGTCTCGCAGTCAACGCAGAGATCCTTGTCCACCTTGGCTTTCTCGTTCTCCATGGTGATCGCAGATGCCGGGCAGGCATCCACGCAGGTTTCACAGCCGGTACACTTATCCATATCAACAACTGCTGGCAAAATGCGCAACTCCTGATGAATTGATGACTCATGGTTAGACAAATGCATAAAAATAAATTTCGTTTTGGAAGAATTCGCAGGAATTTTACAGAGCAACGATATTCTTAAAAGAAATCCGGTCACTGCATTTTCGAGCAGTGGGCCGGATCATTGGAAAAATTATTTTTTCAGGGAGAGGACATCAGGCATGCCGTAAACGCCGGGCTCTTTTCCGACAACCCAGCGGGCAGCCTTGAGGGCTCCCGATGCAAAGACCGCACGGTCATACGCGCGGTGGGAAAGCTCGATAGTTTCGAAATTCCGTGAGAACATGACTTTGTGGTCACCGACGATATCGCCGCCCCGGATGACATGGACCCCGATCTCGGACCCCCGCTCCTTCATGCCTTCGCGGCCGTAGACTTTTTCCCGCTTCCCGACAGCATCGTCCAGGACCTGGAGAATGGTTTTCGCGGTTCCGCTCGGCGCATCCTTTTTGTACCGGTGGTGGGCTTCGATGACCTCGATATCGTAATCCGGCAGCTCCCGGGCCGCTTCCCGTATAAGGTTCCAGAATATGTTGACACCAATCGAGTAGTTGCTGGAGATTACCGCCGGAACATGCCCTTCGATTGCCTTCTGCATCTCAGCGCGCTGCTCATCGGTAAACCCGGTTGTTCCTATGATGAGGGCGGTTCCTGCCCGGGCGGCCGCCTTTACGTTCACGACCGAAGCTGAAGCTACCGTAAAATCGATCAGGACATCCGGCTTTTTTGCTGCAAGGAACTCCCCGATCTTTTGGGACTCGACCACATCGGTGCCGAAAAAGGATCCCGGCCTGATATCGATCCCCCCGACAAGTTCGAGGTCCTCTGCTTCGTTCACCATCCGGCCGATGGTCGTCCCCATACGGCCGAATGCACCGCAGACTGCGACGTTAATCATATTTTGCCAGCACCTCCCTCAATTGGGCGGTCTTCTTCTCGTCAAGCTCGTCCAGGGGCAGCCGTACCGGTCCTGCCGCCATTCCCCGGAGATCGACCGCTTTTTTCACCGGGATTGGATTCGTATCGATGAACATCGAACGGAAGAGGGGCGAGAGTTCGTAATGGAGGTCGAGCGCCGTTTCGAGGTCCCCTTCGCAGAAACTTTCGAACATTGCGACCATGCGGGCAGGCTCCACGTTCGCTGCTACCGAGATGACCCCGCCGCCGCCCAGGGAGAGGATGGGAAGCGTGAGGTTGTCGTCCCCGGAAATAACCTGGAAATCCTCGTCAAGGGTACCTTCAATGATCCGGGAGACCTGGGCCACGTCCCCGCTCGCTTCCTTGATGCCGACGATGTTCGGGTGCTCTGCGAGTTCGATAATCAGATCGGGGGGAAGGTTCTGGCCGGTTCGGCCCGGAACGTTATAGATCACGATCGGGATGTCGAGATCCGCGAGCATCGTGTAGTGCCTGAGAAGGCCGGACCGGTTCGGTTTATTGTAGTACGGGCTGATGACAAGGGCACCGTCCGCCCCGGCATCCAGGGCCGACTTCGTGATCCGGACGGCTTCCGCGGTATTGTTGGAACCGGTGCCTGCGAGGACCGGGATCTGCCCGTTCACTTCATCGATGGTTGTCTCGATTACCTGCTCGTGCTCTTCCATGGAGAGAGTTGCGGATTCCCCGGTTGAACCGCAGGGTACTATGCCATGGATGCCCTGGGACAGGAGAAACCGGATGTTGGTACGGAGGCCCTCGATATCGAGGTCCATCGCAGGATTTCTTTTAAAAGGAGTGATGATAGCAGGAAGGACGCCCTCAAACATACGTTTCTATGGGCGTCTTCCGGTATTTATTTTTCTTGCAACGTATCCGGCGATGCGGTTCCGGACGCGCTTGCTCTCAACGGTTGTCTCTTTCATCAGGGTCTGCTTGTTCTCATCAAAGCTGCCCGAAAACTTGTCCGGCGCCCTCATGAGGATCTCTTCGCCGAGTGATTTAACGTATGATGGCTTTATTCCCATTCGGATCTATCCTGAATTTCTATATTTATCACGCGGTTTGATAACATAATGATATTGGTTGCCACATCTTCCGGGGATTCCCCGAAAAACCTGAGGTATGCCGGTTTTCCCGGGGCAGGACGATTCGCGATTGTTTCGGGAACGCCATCCTTCCCGCAGCACGATGCAACGCCCCAGTCCTGGGTGCTGATGCCGGGGGGTTCTCTTGCGGCATCAAATACCGGAACTTCAAGGAACAGGTTCTCGGCCTGCCGGTAGACCGGGCCGGTGCACCGGAGTACTGCTGCGCTCCGGATCTTCGGATCGAAATGCATCGCGGTGAGGATGATCCGGGCGATATCCGGGTCTGCGCCGAATGCACCGGAAGAGGCTGCATCCTGTCCGCCGGTATCCCCCGCATCCGGTCCGTGGATCCGGATGCCCGCCACGCTGCCGCCCTCGCGGGCGCCTTTCACCGCATAGCCAAGAACCAGGCCGGATGCGGGTATCAGGCGCGGATCCACGTTGTTCCGGAGATCGCGTGCGGCTTCCCTCAACCGGTTCAGAATACGTTCCCGCTCATCATCTGTCATACATTCATCCCTTTCATCGGACCCGAGTATCAGTTCGCGCTTATGAAAGCCCCAGTTCTTCCTTTTCCTTCAGGAGACCCGCTATCGCAATACCGTAGAATTCATCCAGTCCGACCAGCGGTTCGATGAGCCGGATCCGGTCCCGGTCGCATCCAGCTGCAAATGATTTCTCACGGAATTTTTTCTTAACGGTTGACGGCGAGACTTCAGTAAGTTTTCCCTGCTTCACGAGAGCGCAGGCAATGATGAGTCCCGAGACGCTGTCTGAAGCCTGGAGCGCTATCTCGACCGGTTCCCGGTAGGCTCCCCCGAACAGGAGATGATTGTGCCCCCGGATAACCCGCGCGACAGGTTCGGGAACCCCCCGGGACATGAGAATATCGTACGCAAGAATCCCGTGCCGCTGCATATCCCCGCCAACCTCGCAGTAATCTATGTCGTGGAGGATTCCAATAAGTTCCCATTCGGCAGGGTCCGCCGAAAAGCGTGGTGCAAGCGCTTTCATGATCGCGGCGGTCGCAATACAGTGGGAGACCAAGTGCGCATCGGGAACATGGGCGGCAAGAAGGGCAAGGGCTTCGTTCCGGTCCATGGGAAACGATTGCTCCCAAAGATGAAGAGCATGGCGGACGGGCGGCACGCATAAATTACATATCAGGATGAAGGACAACAGGTACCCACATGGATCCGCGGTTGCTTGATGTTATCATAGGTGTCGTCTGTTTCCTGGTCTTTGCGGCACTGCTCGTGGGCCTTCCGTACGTTCTCGCTGCCGGGCTTGCCTACCTGATTGCCATCGTGCTCTTCATCGCAGTGATGGCCTGCGTGGGATATGTTGTCCGGGAAAAAATCGTGGGATAAGAGAGGATGCGCCTGAACGGCACCTTCGGGAAAACTGACCGGGCGGTGCCATTTTTTCCAGGGATATCCGTTCCCCGGTCCTCCGGAATTTTCCGTTCCGGCCAGCGTCCGTTCGTCCCGGGTTTTGGGAGTGCGTGCCCATGAGATCGGCACTCGTCCTTGTCGGGGGTGAAGCCCGGCGGGCGGAAGGAAAGGAAAAGTCCCTTTTCGAATATGAAGGGAGAACTTTTATTGAGATCCTTACCGCCTCGCTCCGCCAGGTAACGGATGAAATCATCCTTGCGGCCCGGGACCCGGAACAGTGCAGCAGGTTCTCCTTTGTACCGGGCGTTGCCTGCGTGAGCGATATCAGGAAAGGCGTGGGGCCGCTCGGCGGGCTCCATGCCGGGGCAACGGCCGCACATGGGGAATATATCTTTGTTTCTGCCTGCGATATGCCCTGCGTGAACCCGGCAATCGTCCGCTATCTCTTTGAATGTGCGGAGGGGCACGATGCCGCGGTCCCCTGCCACCACAAAAAAATGCTCGAGCCGCTCCACGCGGTATACCGCAGGGAGCCCCTGGTCCGGTTCCTGGAGGATCCCGGTTCCCGGTCCATGCGGGACATGTACCCCCGCGTGGACGTCAGGTATGTGCCGGTTCAGGATCTCAGGAGATTCGATCCCGATCTCCTCACTTTCACGAATATCAACCGGCTGGACGAGCTGGAACTGTTCAGGAAGACCGGACGGCTCGGGTCATCCGGGAACAAAGACAAAAAAGAACGGTAGCATTTCCCGAAGAATGGAATGAGACCTGGCTGACCGGGACCGGAATACGAAAACCGGCTCCGGGATTTCATAGAATCCGTTCTTTTTTTCAGATGAGATCCTAGAACAACTCCCACCAAGCGAGATCCCGGTGCATTCCCTTGTTCGTGAGCGGGCGCAGGGACGAGCACGCGAACCCGCACGAGCGAAGCGAGGCTTCACACCATACGATAGGGAATATCCGTATAACCTGGAACCTCTGAAAATACCCCTATTTCAGCCCCCGTTCCGAATCACCATTCCTTCATACCCGATCCGGGCTCAATTCTGCCCCGGATTACCCCCGGTACCCTGCCTGGACACTCTCAGGAAGCTGAATTAATTTTGAGATGAAAAATCCTGGGGTTTTAAGCAGGATTTGAGGCGATCAGACGCAGTATATTAGGATTTCCAGCTGTAAATTAAAGGCCCCTTCCCGGCACCCGGTTTTGGGATCGATACTTTCCCCATCTGACCCTGAGATCGTGGCCGTACGGGGCCTTGGCGGGGCTGGTTTGTACCGAAGATATATAAAGGGGTTAACTTATGAAGTGGATTCAGATAAGGGGATTTGGTTTTTGTGGATCCTTGCGAGGGAAGCGGCCAGTGCTCGTTCCTCCGCCTGGCCGCAAACAACAACCGGTTTGGGATCTCTGGGATTTTGAGAATCTTCTGGCAGGAAAGATTTTATCTCAACGTCCTCCCGGAGAGATCCCGGCTTATTCCCTTGCTCGTGAGCGAGCGCAGGAACGAGCACGCGAACTCCGCACGAAGTGCGGCTTCACATTTTTATCAACAATGCTAGTATTCCTTCGCTTGATTATTCAGCCCCTTAGCGGATCATTGCGAAGGAAACTGCCAATGCCCGTCCCTCCGCCTGGCCGCAATCAACAGACCGGTTCCAGAACTTCACAATATCCGGTTTTAATCCCGTAGGAAAAATCCCGGAACAACTCCATGCAAGCGAGATCCCGGGGTATTCCCCTGTTCGTGAGCGGGCGCAGGAACGGGCACGCGAACTCCGAGCGAAGCGAGGCTTCGTATTTTTCAACCGATTGAATCATTCAACCACCCACTCAGTGGATTATTACAAAAGAAAAAATCCTTCCCGGGGCTACCCCCCACAATTTCCGGCAATCGGCCGCCAGGATTTCCGGCTATAATCCCTTCATCTTCCGGATTGCGACTGCAGAGATAACAATAAGGACGGCGAGGACCGCAATATACGCTGTAAGGTTCCCTTCAATCCCGAACCCGAACAACCCCCCGCCTTCCTCTTCCTCCCCGGCTTCGGCGGGAAGCCCGACCGCCTGGTGGAACCGGTCTTCGATGTCCAGCTGCCCGGTCATCTGGAACGCAAGGAACGCGAGCGCCAGGAAAACGAGGGCCGCGATCCCAAAGAGGAGGTAACTCTTCTGGTCGGCGGAAAGCGTCATTGCGATCCCCCTTTCTTCCCGAAAAGGAGATCGGGCCGGGTCCTGCCCAGGTACGCAACGATGTACCCGGTGATGAACGCCTCGATCACGGCGACACCCATATTGATGGCAACAAGGAGCGAGAGCCCCCAGAGGATCTGGGCCGCGCTTTGCGTGACCCCCTGGATCCCGGACAGGAGAATGATCCCCACCATCACACAGTTCCCGACAAAGAGCCCGGCAAGGGTCGCAATGCCGGCCCGTGCAAAGAGGCTCTGAATCCGGTCCGCCCCGGCCCGGAATACCAGGTAACCGACCAGGACTTCCGATGCATTCACGAGCGTGTTTGCGCCGATCATCCCCCATCCGCCATGTCCGATTGCCGCGGACAGGATGTTTACGAGAAACACGACAAGGATCCCGATGACCGGCCCGGTCAGGATCCCGACCAGCGTCGTCATATTGAGATGGACCGCTCCTGCGGGAAGCGGGATCTCCACCTGGAAGATCGCAAACATTGCAGCCGTGCAGAGCGCGGCCAGCGTTATTACCCGTGAATCCGGTTTCCCTTTCCTCCGGATCCAGTACAGCGCCACGGCAACCGCAATGATCGCAAGCAGCCACCACGCGGCAGCCCAGAACAGGGTGAACGATCCGTCTTCCAGGTGAATATGTGCCATAGTCCCCCCCTTCAGCCATCACATGACCGGCTGACATGGATCCGGTTGCCGGACTCGCCCAAAAAAGGTTGCGAAAATTTTGGAGAGTATCCAAAATTCCGGATGCAGTCTTCCGGACGGCAGGTTCCGGCCGGGCCCGGTCAGATCTCCCGTAGGATACTCGTGAGAAATTCTTCCAGCCGGACGGGTTTCTCCCGCATCCCGATCCCCCGGCGCCTGCAGTACTCCCCGTACACCTGTACCGCAAGGGGCTTTTTCAGCCCTGCTTCCCGGAGGAGTTCGTCATCGTAAAAAACTTCGGCAGGCGTCCCTTCCGCAAGGATGGATCCGTCCTTCACGATACAGATCCGGTCTGCTATCCTTGCCGCAAGATCGAGATCATGGGTCGCGATCACGATGCTGATATGGTACTCGTCCCGGACTTTCCGGATCAGGTTTTCAATCCGTTCCGTGTGGACCGGGTCCAGGTCGGATGTGGGCTCGTCCAGGGCTATGATCCTGGGGCGCATGGCGAGGATTCCTGCGATTGCAACGAGCCGTTTCTGTCCGCCGCTTAAGTAGTGCGGCATTTTCTGCACGAGATCCAGTGCCCCGACTGCCGCAAGGGACGATTCCGCCCGCTCTTTTGCCTCGGCCTGGGACATCCCGGAATTGAGCGGCCCGAACATGACATCATCGAGGACCGTCGGCGCAAAAAGCTGGTCGTCCGTTCTCTGGAAGACCACCCCGACTTCCCTCCAGAGCCCGCTTCTCACCGACTCGTCGACCTTCTTGCCCAGTACCGCGACACTTCCCTCCGATGGCGTGAGGAGTCCGTTGAGGTGTTCGATGAGCGTCGATTTGCCGGAGCCATTCGCCCCGCAGAGCGCAACGATCTCGTCCACCCTCACATGGAAACACATGTTGTGGATCCCGATACTGCCATCAGGGTACACATGCCCTGCACAGTCGACATGGATGAGCTCGGAGCCATCCGTCGCCGGGCCCCGGCAGAACGGTTCCCGCTTTCCGGACTCTTTCGGAACTGTCATCTCAGAACACCCCTGCCTGCCCGGCCGCAGCAAGGATAACCCCTGTCGCGGCAATGACCAGGAACACTGCTTCCCCGCACCGCATCCGCGGGATCTCCGTCCCTGCTGCGTACTTCCCCGAATACCCCCGGGCCTGCATGGCCTTTGCAACCCGTTCGGCACGGTCGAACGACCTGATGAAGATCAGGGCAAACACCGCGGCAAACATCCTGCCCTGCATGCGGATGCTCCGGACAAAGCCGCCGCCCCGGGACTGGACGGACTTGAGGAGCGAACCCACCATTTCGAGCGCAAGGAACAGGAACCGGTACGCCATAAGGAAAATCTGGTCCAGGGGATCGGGAAAGATCCGGGACGCGAGGGCCGCAATATGCCGGTAGGGGGTGGTCATCAGGACGAGGAGCGTAAAGGTGACGGATATGAGCGCCTTTGCGAGGAGCATTCCGAGAAGGAGGAGCCCGTTATCCGTGAGCGTCAGGCCATAGCCACCCAATCCGATTGAAACGAGGGGTGTTCCCGGTTCGTTCCACATCAGGATCCCGACAAGCGAGACAACAAAGAGGACCGGGATGATGTACCAGACCAGGAGTTTTTTCACCGGGAGCCCGCTTCCCGCATAGAGAACGAGCACCGCACCGTACAGGAGTGCGATCCACCAGGGGGAACGTACGACCGTCACCAGGATGACCAGGAGTACGAGAAGCGCAAGTTTCGTCCAGGGACTGAGCCTTGCAAAAAGCGAGTCCGCACGTTCCGCCTGCCAGGTGATCAGGTTGATATCCGGAATATGCTCGGCAAGGGTGACACTGTTCATACCTGCGTCTCCCGTGACGTGCGTTCATACCTGGATTCCCCGGGCGATCCGGGTTTCGGGCAGCAGGACGGTTCCCGGGGAATCGTCCCGCAGACCCCAAGGACCGGGTGGCCGAGGGACCGGCACATGCTGTCAATGGCCTCCTTTGAGACAAAACTCTCGAACCGCGACGCTTCATGGCACGCTTGTTCCGGCGTTATCCCGTAATGGGTGAGAATCAGACTGAGGATGCGGTGCCTCCTGATAAGAAAATCCGCATAGATCTTCCCGTTCTGCGTAAGCCGCACCCGCCGGTACGGGACGTGGACCAGGTACCCTTCCCGTGAGAGTTCCGCCAGCGTCTTTGTTATCGTGGAGGGATCCACCCCAAACCTGCGGGAAATATCCGAGGTGGTTGCCTGTTCTCCCCGTTCAAGGATATACCGGAGGTACGCGACTTTCCGGGGAGAGAGTTCGAGGCCGTCGAACTTCTGCATACAGCTTTGATCTTTCTCTCCCGCTTCATAATTTTTGGGGAGACTCCAAAAAAATACGGGATTCCCAGGGCCGGAACCAGCCGGGACCCGGGTGGGATCCGGAGTCCGCGCCGATCCGGGCAGGAACCCTGCCTGCCGTATCAGGACCCGCGCCTGCTCTCATAATCCCGGATATAAGTTTGTTCCTCATCGGAAATCCCGAAGAGTTCGTATACGATCCCATCGATTGCGGCATCGGTCAGGCGAATTTCCCGGTCGCGGATCTGCCTCTCCCCGTCAGGCTCCGCTTCCCCGGAAGATCCGGTCGTCAGATCCAGCATCCTGCCGACATAATAGGCGAGCTTCTCGTACTGGTCCCGGCTCCCGCGATCTTCCAAATCGAGCGTAAGGACCGGTGCCCGTGCAACCTCCTCCCACGAATACCGTTCTTCCGGCTGCCGGCTGCCGGTTTCATGATTCGCGGCCAGGACAAAGGAAAACAGCCGGGAATTCAGGATGGCGAGGAGCACCGGACTTCCGGACGGAAGAAGAACGCAGGGTGCAGGAACCGGTGCCTCGGCCCGCTGAAAGGTGCAGATGACCCGGGGATACGATGGATGCAGGAGAATTCTTTCCTTCGTGCGGGACGGGCGATGCAGGAGGATGCGGGGATTGCGCAAATGCGGGGGCCGGGTTCTCCGGGCCGGTCGTGCGGTGCCGTACCTGCCATACCTGACAAACATCCCCCCGTATCCGGGCTCCCCCGGTTTTTTCTGAGCGGCACCGAAGAGTATCGGCCCCCGTAGCGAATCGCCGAGAGGTTTTCCCGCCCTCCGGACCTTTGCGAGGATCCGATCTTTCCTGGGATCTTCCAGCGTCCACCCGCTGGCGCCAAGGGTTCCGGTCATGAGGTTATGCGAGGGAAACGGGAGATCCGGAACCTGCCCGGAGAACGCGGAACTGATGTCCAGGACCCGGAAGGTGCTGCCTGGTTCCTGTTTCGAGAAGATGAGTGCGCACGGATTGGGAGGAGCCCCCGGTTCATCGCGGGCCGGAACCCGGCCGATCTCTTCGATCCGCATCTTCCTGACAAGATCCCGCATGCCTGCCGCATACCCTGCCCTGAGCCACCGGTCCGGAAGGATACCTCCGAAGCGCCCGTCGCTCCTGAGGAACGCGATCGATCGTTCAACTGCATACGGGACGGGATCGGGCTCCCCGTGATACGTGGTATACCGGGTCTGGAGATATTCCTGCAGGCCGGTTCCCTGCGGGACCCGGAGCCGGAAAAAATTCCCGATGACAACCGAAAAACCGCCCTCCCCTGCAGGCACGGGAAAACCGGATCTTCCGTCCCATGCCGCGAGTTCCGCCCGGACCCGGTCCGGGACAAACACCATATCCGGAATCAGGAAAATATCCGGGCCTATGAGAAAATTCCCGCGCAGTACCTGATTCCGTAGGCAGTGAGGAACGTGCTCACCGGGGATTTTCTGTCCGGGACAGGTTGCCATGAGGCAGATGAACGCCTGTGCGGCAGCAACCGAACGGGGATCCGGATCCAAGCCAAAGAGATGCGTCTCCAGAATGCGCCTGCGTTCTGCGGGCGTGAGATTCCACCGGCCCTCAGAATCGCGCCGGACCGGATACTCTCTCGTGTCAGCACCCGCCGCGAGGAACCGGTCAAGTTCATCGCGGGACGGTTCCCTGCCGGACTCAAGGAGCGGGACCAGGTGTTCCCGGTACCAGGATTCACAGAAACCGGCCAGGAACCGGTAGGCCGCGAGAAGAAACCGCCCGGACCCGCAGGACGGATCAAGGATCCATACATCGGAAATCTCACAGAGGGATCGTCCTTGGACTGCCCGGCCTACGGAAGCCTCAACGATATGACGGACAAGCGCTTCCGGAACCGGGACATTCCTCCAAAGAGACCCCGCGCCCGGAGGTTCTTCGATCCTGATGAGCGCTCCCCCGTGCCGGAAGATATCCCTCGCGAGAAACCTGTCGTAGATGACCGGAAACCGCACCAGGGCAGGGTCGTTCCGGAAAAAGGAGATGAGCAGCGGAGTTTCAGCAAGGATCCGGGCAACGGTTTCGTCACCCAGGTCAGACAGTGCGGCAGATGCTCCGTACGATCCTGTCCCGGTGCCCGGTCCTCCGGGTTCCGGAACCAGCTGGAACTCCTGCTCAAGCCTGGTGAACAACCGGAATAACCGGTCTTTCGGTGTTCCGGGGCCGCTGCCGGACAGGGTCTCCGGAGGCAGATGCCCTCCCGCTTCGAGGAATGCAAGGAGAACGAGACGGAGGATCAGCCCGTGGACACCCTCACTGATCTCCCGGGTCGACCGCTGGGGGGAAGAACAGGCAACCGCTTTTGCGAGACGGGAACGCCACCCTTCGAGCAGCCCGGATAGCGCGGTATCCGGATCTGCGTCCAGACCTTCGGTCACGCCTTCCTCTTCCGCCCGCTCGCATCCCGCATGTGCTTCCCGAACTCGGTCCCGAGGAGCTGGTCCCCGGAGAAGACCGGGCCGTCCCTGCATACCCGGAGACCTTCCGGGTCCATGCAGCAGGAGCCGCAGACGCCGATACCGCATTTCATGTACCGGTGCAGGCTGAAGTATCCCCGGGTGATCGCGGCATGTTCCTCGAGCTGCCCGAAAACCGCATGCATCATCCGCTCCGGTCCGCAGACACAGATGCGATCGTACTCCGGGAGCGGGAGCCCGTCAAGCAGGTTCACGACAAAACCGGAAAACCCTTCGGAACCGTCATCGGTTGCAACCCGGAGATCGGTCGTTTCCCGGAGCCTGTCCAGGAAGGGAAGCTCGGATTTCGTCCGGGCACCCAGAAGGAAGGTCGCCGCTTTTCCCTGTTCCGCAAGCGGGAGGAGCGGTGCCGCCCCGATACCCCCGGCAACCGCGAGCACCCGGTTCCCTTCCGGGAAACCGTTCCCGAACGGTCCCCGGATCCCGATACGGTCCCCTTCTGCGAGCGAAAAGAGCGCTGCCGTTGCATCGCCGACTTTCTGGACAGAAATCCCGTTCCCGGAGGAGAGTGCCATCGGGATCTCGTCGACCCCCGGAACCCAGACCATCACGAACTGTCCGGGCCGGAACGGGAATCCGGGCTCGAACCGGAACGTCCGGATCGAAGGGGTCTCCTCAATAATTTCCGTGATCTCCACAACTGCGGGAAGACCGTCTTCAGGCATGGGCGCACCCCACGATGTCCTCCGGGAATTCTCCCCCGTCCGAGTACAGGTCCGCTGCAATAGTCCGGAAAATATTCACGTCACCGGCAACCGCGCTTCCTATCTCCACTGCGCCGGCTCCCGCCATCATCATCTCGATAACGTTGTCCGCGGTCGAGACGCCGCCGCAGCCGATGATCGGGATATTACAGGACTCGTACAGTTCGTACACGCACCGCACCGCCACCGGAAAGATCGCTTTTCCCGAGAGCCCGCCGTACCGGTTCCCGAGGACCGGCCTGCGCATGCCGGTCGAGATCCGCATCGCTTTTACCGTGTTGATCGCAACGATTGCGCTCGCCCCGCCCCGCTCCGCGGCGGCACCGATTGCCGTGATGTCCGTAACGTTCGGTGTGAGTTTTACCCAGATCGGGATCCCGAGGGAGCTCACTGCCCTCGTGCATTCTTCCACCATGTCGGGATCGCTCCCGATGGCAGCCCCGTATCCTTCCGCATGGGGACAGGAAAGGTTCAGTTCGAGTCCCGCGACCCGGCCCCGGAACCAGCGCCCGACTTCGTGGAATTCCTCAGGCGTCCCGCCGAAAATACTCGCGATAACCGGTTCTCCCTCCAGCCCGGAAACCTCGAAGAGGAAATCCCGCGACGGGTTAGGAAGCCCCATCGCATTTAAAAGACCGTCCTCCAGGGAAACCAGGCACGGCCCGGGATGCCCGTCCTTGGGATCGGGACCTATGGATTTGGTAACGACGCCGCCTGCCCCGAGACGGATCATCCTCCTAAGCGAAGCTGCGGTTGTTCCCAGCACCCCGGCTGCGAGGATCAAGTGGTTCTGGAGCGGAACACCGCCAACCTGGACCGGGCCCTCCCTGAGCGAAACCATCCAGAAAAGATGGACGTTATTAATTATTAGCGTACCCATATAGATGGTAAATGACGCGCCTCGCGGTAGTGGGTGCCGGAAGAATCGGCGGGGAGGTTGCGTATCTCGCAACCATCCTCTCCGGGATCGATGAACTCGTCCTGCATGATGCCTCCCGTCCCCTCCTCAGGGCGCAGATCCTCGATCTCCTGCATACCGGGACAGATATCCGGATCCTCCCGGATACCGAATCCATCCGGGACGCGGATGTCTGTGTCTTTGCGGCAGGGTTCCCCCGGACTCCGCTCGTGAAGACACGGGCGGATCTTCTTTCCCAGAACGTCCCGGTACTGAAAGAGTGGGGCGCCCTCCTGGAGGGATTTTCCGGAGTTCTTATCACGGTGACGAACCCGATGGATGCGAATACGTTCCTCATGGCGAAGATGGCAGGGTTGCCGAGAGAGAGGTGCATCGGGTTCGGCGGTCAGCTCGACAGCGTCCGGTTCGGTCTCGAACTCGCTGCCCGGGGAATCCGGGAGATCCCGTGGGTCCTCGGGGAGCACGGGGAATACCAGGTGCCGGTCTTTTCGGCGCTCCGTACAGGGGTAGCAGTTCCCGACCGGGAAGAGATCCTGAAAAACCTCCGGGGAGCAAGCATGCCGGTGATCATGGGAAAGGGCGGAACGGTATTCGGTCCTGCCGTGCATATCGTCCGGCTCATCGATCAGGTCCTCAGCGATCGAAGGGAAGTCCTACCCTGCTCCTGCATCCTGGACGGGGAATACGGGGTCTCCGGCTGCGCTCTCGGGGTTCCGGCACGGATCGGGAGGGACGGTCTCGCAGGAATCGAAGAATGGAAGCTGGATGCCTGGGAATCGGAAAAATTCCGGGAAGCCGCAAACTTTGAGCAGGAACTGATCAGGAGCGTGACACAGGGAATATGAATCCGGGAGGAAAAACGGCTGCATCACGGGATATCCAGGCAGCGGAAACCACGCTGGACCAGTTCGCGGGCGGGAGTATCCGCCTTGCCATCAACCAGGTGGAATACAGCAACAGCCCCGACGGGCCGATCATCCATATCTTTGGCAGGGATACCGGGGGCAGCGCGGTCCACATGGAAGTAACCGGGTTCCGCCCGTACTTCTATGCGCCGGTCGATCAGGTCGATGGCACGGCCCTTCCGGCCCAGGTGAGCGGGGTCGATGACGGCACGTACCGGTCCATCCGGGGAGATGCACTCCGGAGGATCTACACCGTCCGGCCGACCGATGTCCGGGAAGTCAGGGAACGGTTCCGGCATTTCGAGGCGGACATACCGTTCGCGACCAGGTTCATGATAGATACCGCGCTTACCGGAGGCGTCGAAGCTCCGGACGTCACGGTCGGTTACCGTGAGGTAAAACCCGCATCCGTCACTGCGCCGGCCCGTATCTGTATCATGGATATCGAGTGCGAGGATATCCGGGGATTTCCGGATCCCCAGCGGGATGCGATCATCTGCCTCACCTGCTGGGACTCCTTTGACGATGACTATGTCACCTTTGTCTTCTCTCCCGAAGGCCAGGATGAAAAACTCAGGGTGCGCGAGAACGCGGGCGGCCTTGCTAACGGCTGCTTCACCAGGGGAAAACACCGGATCTGTACCTACGATACGGAAACCGGGATGCTGAACGCACTCACCGATTACATCAGGGAGCGCGACCCGGACATCATGACCGGCTGGAACTTCGTGGAATTCGATATCCCGTACGTTACGGCCCGGATGGAAAAACTCGGCCTTGTGCCGAGCGCCCTCGCCCGGATCCCGGGCCAGACCGAGCGGACGGCCCTCCGGGGCCGTGCGGTCTTCGACCTTCTCCAGGCATACAAGAAGATGCACTCGACCCAGAAGGAATCCTACCGGCTCGATGCCATCGCGGAAGACGAAGTCGGCGAGCGGAAAGTCCGATACACCGGGACCCTGACCGATCTCTGGAAAGAGAACCCCGAACTTCTCGTGGAATACAACTTCAAGGATGTCGAACTCTGCGTTGCCATCAACCGGAAGAACAATATCGTGGATTTCTACCGGGAGATAGCCCGGTACGTCGGCTGCCCGCTCGACCGTACGCTCAACTCCTCAAACGTAATCGATATCTTCGTCCTCAGAAAAGCGTTCGGGAAATACGTCCTTCCCTCGAAAGGATATGCCGCCGCAGAGGAATTCGAAGGCGCGACCGTCTTTGATCCGAGTAAAGGCGTGAAAGAGAACATCGTGGTCCTGGATCTCAAGTCCCTGTACCCGATGGCGATGATGACGGTCAACGCGTCGCCCGAGACAAAGGATCCCCAGGGGGAACTGCGGGCGCCGAACGGGATCCGGTTCAGGAAGGAACCGGACGGCCTCACCCGGAGCATCATCCGGGACCTCCTTGCAGAGCGCGACGAGAAGAAGCGGACGCGCGACAAGTACCCCTTCGGCTCCCCGGATTATGTCGTCTATGACATGCAGCAGAATGTCCTCAAGGTCATCATGAACACCTATTACGGGGTTTCGGGATACACGCGGTTCCGGCTTTTCGACCGGGAGATCGGATCAGCGATAACATCCGTCGGCAGGGCGATCATCGAGCATACCCGGGGCGTGATCGAGGGGATGGGATACCACGTGATCTACGGGGATACCGACTCCTGCATGATCCAGCTTCCTCCCGGCGATCTTGATGCGACCATCGCCACCGCCCGGACGATAGAAAAGCGGCTGAACGAAAGTTACGGCGAATTCGCAAAGCGGGTGCTGAACGCGGATTCCCACTACTTCTCTATAAAGTTCGAGAAAGTGTACCGCAGGTTCTTCCAGGCAGGAAAGAAGAAACGGTACGCAGGCCAGCTGGTCTGGAAAGAGGGGAAGGATGTCGACGAAGTGGATATTGTCGGATTCGAGATCCGGCGATCTGATTATCCCCAGATAACGAAAATCGTCCAGAAAGACGTGATGGGCATGATCCTCCGGGGCGAGAGTTACGAAGCGGTCAAGAAATACCTGGGCGATGTCATCCGGAACTACCGGGCCGGGAAATATTCCCTTGACGAGGTCGGAATTCCCGGTGGGATCGGGAAAGCGCTCGGGGAATACGAAAACGACGATGCCCATATACGCGGGGCAAAGTACGCAAACGAATACCTGAAAACCGAATTCGGAAAGGGGAGCAAGCCCAAGCGGCTGTACATCAAAACCGTGACTGCAAAATACCCGAAAACAGATGTACTGGATTTCGAGTATGCAGACCAGGTGCCCCCGGAGTTCGTGGTCGACTGGGAGATGATGCTGGAAAAGACAATCCGGCAGCCCATTTCCCGGATCATCGAAGCGCTCGGCTGGGACTGGGTGGACGTGGACCCCTCCCGCACGACCCTTGCGCAATGGGGATTCGGGTAATTTTTCGAACTGAAATTCCCCCACCCATCCCAATCCGGGACCGGTCCCACGTCCTACCTTTTATGAAGCCTGGGCACCTATGGTCCTATGGCATATGAACACCGCATGGCCCGGCGATCTCAGGATATTCTGTCTGCGATTATGCCTCATCGTTCTTTTTCTGGCGGTAATTCCGCTCTCTGCCCTGATGGGGTTCGGCATGCACCCGGCATTCCTGGCCCCGGTGATAGGAGTGACCGCCCTCTTCCAGGCAGGGGCAGTGGGATTCGCGGCGCCCATCGGCCATCCGATCTCGTTTTTCCTTGCGGTCCTCTCCATAGGGTTTGCTCTCATCCTCATCGAATTCGAGATCCTCGATGCCGTTGCGATGACCTCTGCCCGGGTTTCCCGGTGGATTAAAAACGTTGATGCACGGGCCCAGAAGATCACCTTTATCCGGAAATACGGGATCTATACCCTCATCCCCCTGATGTGGATACCGGGAATCGGGCTCTACGGCGGCGTGATAATCGACTGGATCTTCCAGTGGAAACGCGTCAATTCGATCATCCTTCTCTTCACCGGCTGGTTCCTCGCATGTGCGGCGGTCCTTGCATTCATCATGGGCGCAATCGAAATTATTTTCTGATACCCACAAGAGCCCGGAAAGGAAGCGGCCAAAGGCATACGGAAAGCGGATGACCTGAGGTCAGAGATCCCCGGGATGATCCGGTGCATCGGGGATCGCAGGAAGACTCCCCTCCTGCGATTCAACCTCTCCGGGAGAGATATCCGGTTCGTCTGCCTGGTCGGGAGAGAGTCCCTTCTCCATCTCCTCAGGCATGCACCAGACTTCGAGGAAGGTATCGGCAAGTCCGGCCGACTCTGACCGGTACTCCCCGGCAGGGATACCTGCATCCATCACGGTGATCACCCGTAATTTTCCTTCCCGGAACCCGTACAGTTTCCGGAACCCCCACTCGGGATCGAGCGTCGCATCCCGCTCATAGTAGATCTCTTTCCCGAGATTGTACGTACAGAAGATTCCGGGCGATACGTGGAACAGGAGCTCCCGGATATACCGCTGGCGGTACCATTTCAGTTCCCCGGCAAGGGAGAGGGCGCTTCCCAGCGACGCGACCGTGACCCGTATCCCGCAGGGAAGTTTCCGGGGCGTGTAAAAACGGAGGATATGCCTGCTGGTTTCCGATGAGAGGAGCGTATGGTACAGGTCGATCCCCGTGCGGGAAAGAAAGAGAATATCCATGGGATGTACCTGTATCCTCCCGGAAAACCCGGTCAGCGGTTTTTTCAGAGACTCTGCCTGCGCATCAGCGGAACATGCGATCTTCAGTATCCGTTTCAGCGGTCACCTTCCGGATGGCTTCCGTGAAGTCATCCATCGTCACGGCGTCCGCACTCCTGCGGACCGCGATCATGCCCGCTTCCCGGCATATCGCCTGGAGCTCCGCGCCGGTCGCCTCTTCCGTCATCCGGATAATGCCCTCGAAGTCCACCCCGTCCAGTTTCATTCTGCGGGAATGGATCGCAAGGATCGCCTTCCTTGCCCCTGCGTCCGGAAGCGGGATCTCGATGATCCGGTCAAACCTGCCGGGCCGGAGGAGCGCAGGGTCCAGCATATCGATACGGTTTGTAGCGGCCATGATCCGGATGTTGCCCCGGTTATCGAACCCGTCCATCTCGGCCAGGAGCTGCATCAGGGTCCGCTGGACTTCCGCACTTCCCGAGGTCCCGTCATTCGTCCGGGTGCTCCCCACCGCATCGATCTCATCGATGAAGATGATGGAGGGGGCACGGTCCCTCGCAAGCTGGAACAGCTCCCGCACCAGCTGGGCGCCTTCCCCGATGAACTTGTGGACAAGCTCGCTCCCCGACATCCGGATAAAGGTCGCATGTGCCTCATGGGCAACCGCTTTTGCCATCAGGGTCTTTCCGGTGCCTGGCGATCCGTACAGGAGAATTCCTTTCGGTGGCTCCACCCCGATCCGCTCGAAAATCTCGGGCCTGGTCAGGGGATACTCGACCGCTTCGCGCACCTCGATGATCTCTTTTGCAAGGCCCCCGATATCGGAAAAAGTCACATCCGGGGATTCCTCGAGTTCCATCACCCGCACCCGGGAGTCCAGGACCGACCCGATCACTTTTACGATGGACAGGGCATTATTCACGGCAACCTTTACCCCCGGCTTCAGAAGCCGGAAGATATCGTCGTTCACATGGGTAAGATATTCCTGGTTATTGCCCAGCTGCCGCAGGTACACCTCGCCATCCCCGATGAGGTCCACCACCATCGCGACAAAGAGCGGCATTCTCTTGAGCTGGCTGTTCTCCCGTTTCAGCTGGAAATTTTCTTTCTGGATCTCGTCGTTTTTCACCCGCAGGTCGAGGAGCTGGGCTTCGAGTTCGTTGACCCGGATCTGCCACTTCAGCTCCCCTTCGGCACCCACGCTTCCGACGGCTGTATCTTCCATATCTATCTTATATCTGCCTTTTCATACATTTATGTGGTGTGATTTTGCTAATCCGGGCACGACCCATATCCCGCGGTACCGGTACGGGGCCGCTTCTTATCAGCCCGGTCCCGATCTCGTTCCTTTCCGGAGTGGATCCGGAGACCGGAACGATTGTCGAGACCGGCCATCCGCTCCGAGGCAGGCAGATTACGGGAACCGTCCTTGCATTCGATTTCGGGAAAGGTTCCACGGTAGGATCCTATATCCTGTACGCGCTGGGCAGGAACGGGAAAGGCCCGTCAGCGATCATCAATACGGAGGCCGAACCCATCGTTGCCGTGGGTGCAATTATCGGGAACATCCCGATGGTCGACCGCCCGGAAATCCCCCTGAACCGGATGAAGGACGGGGTCCTGGTTACGGTCGATGGCGAAACGGGCGAGATCCGGTACGAGGGGGATATCGCTTCCTCCTCCTGAAATTCTGCACCATCCGAAAGATCCACCGGAGAGATCCGGTAAATGATACTTTTTTTAATGAGAACCGGATGATACTACGCTATGCAGCTCAGAAACGTGGTTATTGTTGCGTCCGTTCTCATCCTGCTCATGGCCGCTGCCGGATGTACAAGCACAAGCAGCTCCGATTCTTCCTCCGGAGCATCTGCTTCTTCTTCAGGAACCGCATCTGCTTCTTCGGGGGCGGATCTGACACCCACGGCAACCGATGCCCTGCCGAGCGGATATACGGTCACAATCGACGTGGGCGAGAAAGACTATCTCGGGAAAGTTACGGTTATCTTTGAGGGTGGAGACGGGCAGATCCATCTCAAATCCGGAACCGCAACCCTTACGCGGGCCGATGGCGAAGTCGTTACCGGGACCTTCGGGAACACCAAGGGATCGGAGACGGTACTCCAGGGAACAAAAGATACCGACCGCATCCAGGTCTCGGTGACCATGGATAACGGGAAGACTTACAAGGTTGTCGATAAGCAGGTCGAGTACCGGACCCGGGGATAACATTCCCTCCACCGGTTCCTTTTTTCGTTTTCGTTCCGATTCATTCTGCATGAAATTCAACTGGAGGCTTATCCATGCAGCCCGGAATTCCTATGCGGCGCTTTTTGCGGCGTGCGAGGTCTCCGGTATCACGCTGAACCCGGTTGAATTTCCAGAGCGCGACATCACCTGCTACAGTCTCAACTCGGTAACCTGGCCCCGGTACAGGGACGAGATCCGGGATGCGGACGGTATCACCGTTGCCGGAGGGCCGTATGCGACGGCCTGCTGGAAGGAAGTGAGCCGGTACGCCGATTATGTGATCTTCGGGGAGGGGGAATACACGCTTCCCCGCCTCCTCTCATCGCTTGGTTCCGGAGAAAACCCGGCCGATCCGCTCCTGCCCGGAACTGCGGCAGGAGGAGAGATGCATCCCCCGGATCATTCCGTCCGGCTGGATGCCTATCCCCCGTTCTCCCGGATGAAAGGGTATATCGAGATCTCCCGGGGCTGCCCGTTCTCCTGTGCGTACTGCCAGACCCCGCAGATCTTCGGGAACCGGATGCGCCACCGGTCCATTGACGCCATCTGCGGGTTCGCAGGAAAGTACCTTCATGCACGGTTTGTGACACCCAACGCATTTGCGTACGGGTCCGATGGAATTCATCCGGACTTTGTCAAAGTCGAACGATTGCTCTCCCGGTTGAAGGGGATAGGGAACCAGACATTCCTCGGCACGTTCCCGAGCGAGGTCCGTCCCGAATTCATAACACGGAAATCCCTGGAACTCGTCACCACGTACTGTGCAAATACGAAGATCCATTTCGGCGCACAATCGGGCAGCGATGCGGTGCTCCAAAAGATCCGGCGCGGCCATACCGTTGCGGATGCCGTTCGTGCGGTCGAACTCGCACGGGACTGCGGCCTCACGCCGGTCGTCGATTTCATCCTGGGATTCCCGTTCGAGTCGGAACAGGACGAACAGGACACGGTGGATCTGATACGGTGGGTTGCGGGAAACGGGACGGTCCATGCCCACCGGTTCATGCCGCTGCCCGGGACGGCCCTTGCGGGTTCCTCTGCGCGCACACTCCTGCCTGAGACGGAAAAGGTGCTGGGAAAACTCGCACGTTCCGGGAAACTTACGGGTTCCTGGAACGATCGGGCGCTAAGGTTTTTGAGACGCCCTCCCCAAATAATATAGCATGATAGACGCGCTACTCTTAGCGGATCTACATGGTGAATTCGGGAAAATTGATTCATTCCTCGAATTAAACCCGGAGATCGTCTTTATTGCTGGCGACCTCACGAACATGGGCCCGGTAGATTCAGTGGACACACTCCTCTCGCGCATTGATGTACCCTGTTTTGCTGTTCCGGGGAACTGCGATCCCCGCGAAATCCTTGATACTTTGGAGCAGTCCGACTGCGTTAGCCTGCACGGCTCGCAGATGAACCTTGGCAAGATGTCCCTTGTGGGACTCGGCGGATCGAACCCGACGCCGTTCCAGACGCCCTTCGAGCTCACCGACAAACAACTCGACGATCTCCTTCAGGGAGCCCTTGCAAAGATGGAAAAAACAACCCACAACGTCCTGATCTCCCACGTACCCCCCCAGGGTGCGCTCGATGAAGTCAACGGCGAGCATGTGGGCAGCGCCAGCGTGCGCAAGCACCTCAAGACATTCGATTTAGTCTGCTGCGCCCACATCCACGAACAGCGCGGCGTGACCGACCTCGACGGAGTGAAGATCGTAAACCCGGGCCCCGCGGCCATGGGCAACTGTGCGATGATTCACTTCGGAAACGAAGCAAAAGAGATTACCGTCGAGCTCCTGACTGTCTAGACAGCAGGAGTTCGAGGTACGATTCCAGGAGGGGCGTTCCCTCCACCCCGATTTTCTGTGCGATCTCCGCAATCGTACGTTCCGCGTCCTGCCTGTCGGACCCGGCATATTCTATCTCGGCAAAGGTCCCGAGCCCGTCCACCCGGTCCAGGGAAATGATCGATCCCGCAAACCGGAAATATTCCCGGTCCTTGCAGACCTCGATGGTTTTCCGGAACCCGAGCCGCTCCAGCATCTTCCCGAATTCTTCGCCGTCACCGATGGTCGTATTGAATTCTTCCCTGGCCTTGAGCCCGAATTCCCGCATTTTCGGTCCCTTGTACGTGACCAGGACCCGGCCGCCTGCATAGCGGACCCGGAGCGCTTCATCCGTTTCACCGAAATCACGGTGAGGGGCATTGTAGTAGAGGTCGCGTTCCCGGACTGCCTCGAGGCGTTCCGCACCCAGGGTTTCGAGGCGGGCACGCACCGGGGCAAGATCCGGGACCCGGACCTTCAGTTCGATCTCGATCATGAGAGGATACAGGTTTATCTATAACCGGTTCGACTTAATATAGTCAGTTACAGGTGATTTTCAATGCCTATCAGCGAAGGAGATTTCATCAGGATCAGTTATACCGGCAGCTTCGGCGGGTTTGTCTTCGATACGACCGATGAAGAGACCGCGAAAACGAACAATATCCACTCAAAGAGCGCCCTGTACGGACCGATCACCGTCCGGGTCGGCAGCCAGCACGTGATCCAGGGGCTCGATGAAGCGCTCGCAGGGAAGAATGTCGGCGACGAGGGCGACGTCACGGTTCCGCCCGAAAAGGGATTCGGCCCCCATGACCGGGAAAAGGTCATGTCGGTCCCGAAGAGCACGTTCAAGGAGAAACCAGTCCGGGGCCAGCAGGTCAATATCGACAAGTACGGCGAAGGCACCGTTGTCGACGTGATCGGCAGCAAGGTTATCGTGGACTTCAACTCGCCCTTTGCCGGAAAGACGCTCGAATACCACTACAGGATCGAAGAGATTGTCGAAAGCCCCGAAGAAAAGGTTAAGGGACTCATCCGGCTCTATGCAGGGCGGGACATGGATCTCTCCCTGGATAACGGCGTCGTGAAGATCGATCTTCCGGCCGGGATCACGTTTGACCGGCGCTGGATGATCTGGCGCAGCCGGGTTATCCATGAATCCTTCGAGTACATCGATGGCGTCTCCGAGATCGTCCTCACCGAATCGTTCAAGAAACCGGAAAAGGTTTCGTGATCTTCTTCTCTCTTTTTAACCAGTCACCCTGCCGTCCGCATCTTCCGGCCCGGATCTGAAAGGAAATGCTTTTTTTCATAGTGCCGGCATGCAAGATAGAAGCCTTATCTTATCTCCGATACTAATCTTACCAAAGGTGGTCCCGTGCAGGTATCGATGAAGCTTGAGATGAAAGATGCCCCCGGCCAGCTCGTGGCTGTGCTCAAACCGATCTCCGAAGTCGGTGGAAATATTGTCGCGGTGATTCACCAGCGGGATCCGGATCAGGAAGGCGACATCTTAAGCGTCCAGATCGTCCTCAGCCTGCCTGAAGGAAGACTCGAGGAACTCATCACGCTTATCAAAAACCAGGGGGGGAATATCCTCAGGATCAACGAGCAGCGGCTGCTCTACAAGCAGTCGGTCATCCTGATCGGGCACCTGATGCACACGGACCTCTCGGACACGGTCGACCGGGTGGATAAGACCGGGTTTGCGGAAGTGACCGAACTCTCGATGGTCATGCCGGCCGTAAACGAGCGTTCCTCATCACGGATAACCATCAAGGCCGTATCGCGGGAAGATATGGAACGTGCCCTGAAAATTTTACGGGAGGTCTCCCGGGAAAAAAGTCTCCTCCTCATCGAACCCCTGGAGGGAATCGCATGAAGGTCGCGATCATAGGCTTCGGCTCGGTCGGGAAAGGCATCGCACGGATGCTCCTTGAAAAGGGTACGGGGATCATCGTCACCGGCCTTGCGGACTCAAAGAGCGGGCTTCTCGATAACGAAGGTGTCGATCTCGGGGCAGCTCTTGCCGCAAAGGAAACGACCGGGCGCTGCGGGGACGGGCGCATCTCTCCCGAAAAGGTTGTTACGGAAGCGGATTACGATGTTCTTGTCGAAGTGAGCCCCACGAACGCCCTGACCGGGGAGCCTGCGAACGGGTACATCAGAAAAGCGATTGCACGGAAAAAGCACGTCGTCACCTCGAACAAGGGTCCGATCTCCCTCTATTACCGGGAACTGATGGAACTCGCAGAAAAGAGCGGGGTCCGGATCCGGTACGAGGCGACCGTCGGGGGAGGCATCCCTATCATGCACACGCTGGAGCATGGCCTTTCCGGGAACAAAATTCTCCGGCTCTTCGGGGTGTTTAACGGGACCTGCAACTATATCCTCTCCCGTATGGCCGATGAGGGACTCACGTACGAACAGGCTCTCTTAGAGGCACGGGAGATGGGGTACGCGGAAGCCGATCCCACGTACGATGTCAAGGGAATCGATGCTGCCATCAAGCTGGTGATCCTTGCAAACACCATCTGGAAGAACGATTGTTCCCTGAAAGATGTCGACCTGACCGGTATCGATCTCCTCACGCCGGATGCGATGCGCCTTGCGGAAAACGACGGCTGCACTATCCGGCTCATCGGGGAAGTGCTCCCCGGCCGTAACCTGGTGAGGGTTTCCCCCCGGATCCTCTGTACGAATCATCCGCTTGTCGTGGAGGGAACCCTGAATGCAATAACCCTCGTTACCGACATGGCAGGGGAGATCACGCTTATCGGGAAGGGTGCAGGCTCGACCGAGACCGCAAGCGCAGTCATCGGGGATATCCTCTACCTGCGGGACCGGTATGTCGCGGGTTCTTGAACGCAGGCGCCAGCTCCTTCACCTGATGCGCGAGTTCACGCTCGGGAAAGGCTATTTTACCACGTCCGAGATCCAGGCGGCCGCCGGGGTGCCCCGGAGTACTGCGCAGGACTGGATCAACCGGCTTATCGAAGAACGCTGCGTCGTAGTCCGGAAAGAGCAGCACGGCCGGCTCCCGGCGCAGTATGCCTCGGTGAGCGTGATGCCGACATCCGCATGCAGGAAGATTTTCACGACCGCGGACGGGAACCGGATCGAGATCTACCATGACTGCATGAGTCCTGCCTGTGCAGCATTCTGCGGGTTCCACCATACCCTCGCGCAGGGCGTACTCACGAGCGTGACCCGTGACGGCACGCTCCTTCGCGAATCTGCGTTCTTAGGAGAACGCGAGGCTGATATCGGTCTTTTCCCATCATCCGCTGTAGGCGTTGTCGGAATCGAACGGGAAGGGGAGTATGTCGTCCAGAGGATCCGTTGCATCGGCGGCCCGGCATATTCCCTCACCGATATGATGGCGCTCGCAAAGGGTGTCCACGGGATCCGGATAGACCGGAACGGGCCTGTTGTCGAAGGGAGGGTATATACCCGGGCACTGACCAGGCTTACGATTGGAATCGACGATACCGATTCCCGGGAGGGAGGAGCAACGTTTGCCCTCGCCCTCGCACTGTACCAGCACCTGGGGAGAATGGAGGGGATACTGCCTATCACACACCAGGTCGCAATGCTGAACCCGGAAATAACGGAAAAGACCGGCGGCAATTCCTGCAGTTTTATCCAGGTCGCGATAGACGCGGATCTCTTTTCCGATCTTCCGGAAAAGATCTGCAAGTTCGTTGCCGATGAAGCCCATTCCGCAGAATGGGGTGTCGCCATAAAAAAGGGCCTCCGGACATCTCCCCGGCTGCGGAAGTTTGCCCAGGATGCAAGGACAGGGGTTGTCGGGAAAGAGGCTGCAGAAAACCTTGCACGTGAGGAAGGTATCATCGTAACGGGCGGCAGGGGAATTATCGGGGCGGTTGCAGCGGTCTGCCTTGCGGATCTGCCGATCGAAATCCTGCTTGATCCCAGGCAGAAGATTCCGGTCCGGCCGGAAGACAGCAGGTGAACTTCCCGCTGACGGGATGCGGGGCGGTATGCTGGCGGTTCTGGTCCGAACGGTTGCATGAGTGAATCCGGGTGCGGGGAACACAAATCCAGAACAGTCCGTACCGTACAGGATCCTATCGGTTCAGGTCCTTTGACGAAAGAAGATTTCCTGATCCATTATACAGGAAGAAAGATAACCGGATTCATCAGGTTATGGTAAAAAAGGAACAGAAATAAGAGAGAACATCGTACAGAAGAGGTAAATCGGATCGCAACCTCCAATGCATCGGAAGAAATTTTTCAATACACATAACTAAATGGATAACAAAGAATTAACTGATACCTGCAGGAAAGGAGTGCCATACTTCCCATGATATATCGCCAGATTTTAAGAGTCACGTTTTTATCGGCCGCGGCGCTTATGATCCTTCTTGTTTTATCAGCATGCCCGGCAGCTGCAGCCAGCGATCCGACGCTTACGCCAACATGGAATTACCCGGTCGGGAGCGAAGTCACCTGCATGGCCGCCTCTTCCGACGGATTATACTTTGTGATCGGTTCATCGGATCATACGGTTTACTACTTCAACCGTGCAGGAACGCTGCTCTGGAACTATGTAACGAGCGGCGTCGTAAACAGCGTATCAATATCCAGTGACGGGAAATACCTTGCCGCCGCATCCGAGGACGGAAAAGTCTACTTCTTTTCCCGGGACAAGCGGTTTATCTGGAGCCAGCAGTTTCTGGATGCGGTAAAATCAGTTTCCATCAGCAGCGACGGCATGTACCTGGCGGCAGGTTCGAGCGATAAGACGATACGGTATTTCCTGCAGGATGGATCTTCCGTCTGGAAATTTACCACGGAGGCAGGGGTTACCTCTGTCGCCATGTCTGCAGACGGGAAGTATATCGTTGCCGGTGGAAATGAAAAAACCATCTACTACCTGGGAAGCGACGGGACCGCTCTCTGGACATATGCGACAAAAGCCGACCAGGTGATGAATGTAGGCATCTCAAAGGATGGCCAGTCCGTCGCTGTTGCCGCAGCGGATTATAATATATACTTCTTTACCGGGAAAGGCAGGCTTGTCTGGACGTACGACGTAAAAGCCTTAATAAACGATATATCCCTTTCCCGGGACGGCCAGTATGTTGCGGCGGGAACCATGGACCAGCAGGTGTACCTCATCAACCGGGAAGGAAAAGAGGTATGGAGCTATGCCGCGGGGAACACCGTGAAATCGGTCTCACTCTCGGATGACGGGAATTACCTGGTTGCCGGATCGCAGGGAAACAAGATCTTTTCCTTTGCGGGCAACGCGACACCCATCTGGAGTTATACCACCGGTGGCCCGGTCGGAAAAGTGGTCATCTCGGGCGACGGGCAGTACGCCGTGGGAGCAACCCTTGCCGGGATCTTATACCAGTTCAGCAACCTTGCGACACCCCAGGTCCCGATGAACGTGCCCGCTGCGGATATCGCAGGGAGGGCACTGCCCCAAGTGACCGGGATGGTGTCGAAGACATCGACACCCCTCATTGCAGGGGTTGTCATTCTCGTTATCATTCTTGCGGCCGGAAGTGCCATTCTCGTTATCAGGAAACGCCGTTCGGCCCCGGCCGCAGCAGCAGATCCCGACCTTCCAGCCTACCCAAAGGTTCTCCTGCCGATAGAAAAGATCCCCCTGGAATGGTGGGAGGAGCAGATCCCGGAGGACTCCGGAATCGAAGCCGCAACGATGGATCGGATCCTGGAGATCGCCCATGAGATCGCACGGGAAGGCCGGGAGGGAAAACATATCGGTACGGCCTTTGTCGTGGGGGATGTCGAAAACGTCATGAGCAAGTCCAGCCAGCTCATCAAGAACCCGGTAGAAGGGCATGCCCGGGAAGATCGGGACATAACGAAACCCGAACAGAAAGGATACATCAAGGAGATGGCCCAGCTTGACGGTGCATTTGTCATCAGCGGCGACGGCCTTATAGAAGCGGTCGGCAGACGGATTACGGTCGATACCAGCAACGTCCATCTTCCCGACGGATACGGTACCCGGCATGCATCGGTTGCCGGGATGACGCTCGCGACGCAGGCGCTCGGGGTAGTGGTCTCCCAGAGCGGCGGAAAGATAACGATCATGAAAGAAGGCAGGATTATCAAAACCTGCGAACCCTGATCTCCTGTAAAATCATTTTTCTTTTCCGGAAAATACCGAAACCTTTGGAATACGGTCTTTCCGGATTCCGGAGAACCCGGAAGACCGCCCATGCATTTCAGTACATTTCCGGAAACCGCATCTCCTCTCTATCCCAGATAGAATTATATACGACATCCCGCTGTATAGCTCTATGATCGAATATGCGGGAGAAGATCCGGGTTCCCAGAAAAGCGTATGATGAAATAATGGTACTGAACCGGGAGATCCATTTTTCCCTGAAGTATCCGGAGATCATCAAAATGGCAGACGACCGGGGCTATACCGCTGCCGCTGACTGGCTCAGGAACAATGAAGATCAGTTCATGATCGGATCTGCCTGGGGGTTCGAACCGGTCGATGGGGGCCCGTCCGCTTCACGGCCAACCCCAAAACCGGATGATGAACTCAGGCTCCGTACCAGCCAGGATATGGCACAACCTGAGAAAAAGCCACCTGCAACCAGGAAAAAGACCGGAGGATTTTTCAGCAGATTGTTTGGGAAATAACCATTATTTTCCGGAACAATGCCGGTGCCAGGAGTTTTTGAGGGGACACTCATCGCGAACTGTTTTCCCTCCAAAGAGCAAACGATCAGTCTGATTCTCGCATGGCACGGATACTCTCTTCCAGGGACACGGATATTCTCCGGAAACTGGCTCCTGAACTGAACGATCCGGTCTGTCCGGGTTCCGGTCACGATTTTCATTCCATTCTTCCCCCGGTCTCGAATCATTTTGCTGCAGATGCCGGGGATTTTTTAAACCGCATCCGCAGGCTTTCCCCCGATGAGATGGAATATATCGTCAGTCTTATCCTCGATGGGAGCGAGGGGCTTGGGTGCATCCCGCCGGAAGATGCCGATGCCCTCATCGGGTATATCGCTGAAACGGTATCGAAGGATGCGGCCCGGAAAGTGCTTGCCCTGTACGAATCCGGGGAGGAATGTTCTCCCTGAATCCGGGTTCTGCGGCCGGTATACCCGGTGAACCTCCTGATCCGGAGAAGGATCTTACCTCCCCATCTGCCGGAAAGCGGAAAGCAGCTATCCGTGCACTGGGCACCCGAAAGCGTGAAGGGGACAATACCCTCCTTATCCAGGCTCTTTCGGACGCAAGTCCATCGGTCCGGACCGAGGCAGCGACAGCGCTCGGAAAACGCAATGATCCCGAAAGCCTGCCTGTCCTTATCACTGCATTACAGGACCCGTCCCCGGAAGTCCGGCAGGCCGTGCTCCAGGCACTTATCCGGATCCGGGATCCCCGTGCAGCGGTTCCTGCATCGGTTCTTCTCCGGGATCCGGACTTCCGGATCCGTATCGGGGCAATCCGCCTGCTCGGGGCTGTTGGGAATGATGATGCCATTCCTCTCCTCACCCCGATGCTCTCGGATCCCGTCTCGGATGTCCGGGAGGAAGCGGAACCGGCGCTTCGCAGGATACGGCAGAGGGAACGCAGGTTCCGGTGCTGAACCCCAGATGATTTATACCGGGCACACGTACGATCGGTTGTGACCGGAAATGGATGAAAGTGCAGGGAAAAAGTCTGTCACTGAATATATAATCCAGGTCTTTTCCCTGGTACCCCAGGGAATCTACCTGATCGTCGCATTGCTCCTTACCATCGTTGCGGTAATGTCCGTATACGATGCGATCCTGATGATCGCAAACCTCTTCATAACACGGGATTTTGCGACCGGGATCATGCAGGTCGTCTATTCCCTGCTTCTCACCATCACGGTCATCGTTCTCTTTGAGACCGTTGTCATCTATTTCAGGACAAAACATGTGCAGGTGCGGGCGCTCCTGGTCGCGGGCCTGACCGGGACGATCCGGCACGTCCTTGTGTACAATGTGGCCGATACATCCCTCTGGGAGATGCTCGGGACGGTCGCCATACTCGCGGTCTTGATTGCAGGAATCGTCCTTGTAAAAGACGAGGTCTGATCGGGCGCCCTGCCGGAACAGGAACTACTGCACAGGGCATAATGCAAGGATACGGATTCGATGGATGAACGGGAAGAGATCGTAGTCCTGAAGGAAAATACGGTTGCCCGATACCCGGACCGGAAACCGGTCATCGAGGCAATCGGCCTGAAAAAAGAGTTCGGCCAGGTTTCCGCAGTCGACGGGATCAGTTTCACGATAGAAAAGGGGGAAATTTTCGGATTCCTCGGGCCGAACGGGGCGGGAAAGACCACCACGATGCGGATGATCGAATGCGTCTCCCCGCGTACCGGAGGAGTCCTCCGGGTTTTTGGTCTTGACCCGGAGACACATGCCAGGGAGATAAAAGCACGTCTCGGGGTTGTCCCGCAGGAAACGAACCTGGATCCGGATTTCACCTGCTTCGGGAACCTCACGAGCTATGCCCGCTACTTCGGTATTTCCGACCAGGAGGCAACGGTGCGGGCGGAAGAACTCCTGGACTTCGTGCACTTACGGGAGAAGCGGAATGTCTCCATCGATAAACTCTCGGGGGGCATGAAGCGGCGGCTGATCCTTGCCCGGGCGCTCGTCAACCAGCCTGACCTTCTCATCTTGGACGAACCGACCATCGGCCTCGACCCCCAGGCACGGCACCTGATCTGGGAGAAACTGCGATCCCTCCGGGAACTGGGAAAGACCATCGTCCTCACCACCCATTACCTGGATGAAGCGGCCAGGCTCTGCAACCGCCTCGTTGTCGTGGACAACGGGAAGATCCTGGTCGAAGGCAGCCCGGAGGATCTCGTGAAGGAGCGGGCGGGAGTCGAGATCATCGAAGCGGACGCGACCCCGGGCATGACCGCGCTTCTCGATGAGATGCACATCGGGTACGAGAACCTGGGCGATGTCCTCCAGCTCGCGCCGGGGAATTCCCGGGATACTGTCAGGACACTTCTCGAACGATGCGGCCCGGGACAGGTACGGATCCGGCCCGCAACCCTGGAAGATGTATTCCTGAAACTGACAGGCCGGAGGCTCCGGGAATGAGTGCGGATAAACCCGGGCTCTTTGCCCTGCCGTCCCTGTCCTGCCGTGTCTTTACGGTCTGGCGCCGGAACCTGGATGTCTTTCTCAAGACGTACAGGATCAATTTCATCCCGCCCTTTCTCGAACCTCTGCTCTACCTGGTGGCACTCGGCTTCGGGCTCGGTTTCTATGTCCAGGAAGTCGAGGGTGTTCCCTATATCCGGTACATCGCCCCTGCGATTCTTGCGATCTCGGTCATGAACTCCTCGTTCTTTGAATGCACCTACGGCTCGTATGTCAGGATGTATTTCCAGAAGAGCTTTGACGCGATCATTGCAACCCCGCTCAGTATCGAGGAAGTGATTGCAGGCGAGATGCTGTGGGGTGCGACCCGCAGCCTGATCTACGCGGCGATCATGCTTCCGGTGCTCATCGCATTCGGGGTCGTTGCGCTCCCTATCTCGTTCCTCGTCCTTCCGTTCGCGTTCCTGGCAGGACTCCTCTTTGCTGCAATCGCGATGTGCTTTACCGCCATATCTCCCGGGATCGACACCCTGAACTATCCCTCGTTCCTCTTCATCACGCCGATGCTCCTCTTTTCGGGGACATTCTTCCCGCTCACCCTGCTCCCGGAATGGCTGCAGTACATCGCGTACGCGGTCCTGCCCCTGACCCATGTCGTCGGGATCATGCGGATGCTGACGCTTCCCGATGTCTCATGGGTTGCGCTCGCCCATCTCGCCTGGATCGGGATCGTGACGCTGGTATTTTTCATCGTTGCAATCAACCTGATGCGGCGCAGGCTGATCGTGTGAGCGGGATACGGGAAATTCCGGAATCAAAACTCCGGAATGTGCCTGACTGCGAACCGGAATGGTTCAGGACGCATCCCTGCTTCCGGGTCCCGCACCCGGCAGGTTCACATCTCAATCCTGGTCACGACCCCGTGGATCTCTTCAGCGGGAAGCTTGTAGAACTGAACGAACGGCGGGGAGACCTTCTTGATGATGCTGTACAGGACCCAGAACGGCTTATCGGTCACCACGTTCTCTATCCCGTAAAAGATCGTCTTTTCATGGATGCCCGCGGCCCGCAGGAGAGCAACGATGTCCACGATCTCCATATATCCTGCCTGGATGGTGAAGGTATGAAGCCCCGGCGCGATGTCCCGGTCGAATTTCGTATTGATGCCAAACGGATAATCTTCGGTCCTGACGCAGACTAATATGTTCTCATCATAGATGATCTCGTTCTTGAAGAGGATCCGGGCGATATACCGGGGTATCCATTCGATATCGCTTGCAAAATACAGGGCTGTCCCCCGTATCCTGTTGAGAGTAGTGTATTCTGATTTATATTCGCGCAGGAAATCCGGGAGATGAACGGGCTTCATCAGGGACCTGAGCCGGTCCTGCCCGTAGATGAACGCAAGGATCACGAGAAGCGGGACCGCGCCGAGGATGAGCGCCCAGTACGCCCCGTGGGGGATCTTCGTGAACGTGGAGATGAGGAACAGAAAATCCACCCCGATGAGGATTGCGGCAACACTGCCCTTGAAGAGCTCCTTTCTCAGCACGAATATCAGCGTCATTAAGACAGCGGAGATGGTCATCGTCCCGGTGACCGCAAGGCCGTAAGCCGATGCAAGGTGTTCCGAGGTCTGGAACTGGAGGATGACGAGGATGACGGCGGCAAAGAGCAGCCAGTTCACGGTGTTGATATAGATCTGGGACCGGAGTTCCGGGGACGTGTACTCGACTTTCATCTTGGGGAGGAGCCGGATCCCCATCGCCTGGTACACGATGGAGAACATCCCGCTGATCATGGCCTGCGAGGCAATCACGGTAGCCGCGAGGGAGAGGAAGAGGAAGGGGATGTACAGGTACGGGCTGATGGAATGGATCATCTCGAAGAGGACGGAATGGGCATCGGGATTCCGGAGGGCGAATGCACCCTGCCCGAGATAACTGAGAACCAGCGTGGGAAACACGAACCCCCATGCTTTCAGGATCGGGGTCCTGCCCAGGTGGCCCATGTCGGCGTACAGTGCCTCGCCCCCGGTAGCGCAGAGGATGACTGCAGAGAGTACGATGAACGCGGTGGATCCGTTCTCCATGAGGAACCCGAGCGCATAGAGAGGATTGAGCGCGAGGAGGACTTCCGGAGCCTGGACGATTGACCAGATCCCGGTGAGCGCGAGCGCCAGGAACCAGGTGAGCATGATCGGCCCGAACGCCCACGCCACTTTCTCCGTGCCGCGCTTCTGGATAAAGAACAGGACCGCCGTTATCGCGACGGCGATCAGGACAAGGATTCCGGGATCGATCCCGGCACAACCGGGAAGGAACGCGATCCCCTCGACCGCCGAGAGGATGGAGATCGCGGGGGTTATGACCCCGTCCCCGATGAAGAGCGCGATCCCGATGATGGTCAGGAACGTAACCCCGGTCAGGAGCGGGCCGGGCTTGAGAAGCGAGGTGAGAATTCCTCTCAGGACGATGGTCCCGCCTTCCCCTTTGCTCCCGAGATGCATGGCAAGCCAGGCATACTGGACCGTGATCAGGACGACCAGCGTCCAGATGATGAGGGAGAGGAACCCGAGAATATTTTCTGCCGTGGGAAGGATCAGAAGAAGGATGGCCCCGACAGTATAGATCGGACTGGTCCCGATATCCCCGAAGACAAGCCCCATCGATTTGATTACCCTGGATGCCGGGGCGCAGGTAAGCTCCATCTGTGCATTGAATTTTGAGGAAATCTCTTAAATATTTTGTTCTTTTCTGCAAAGGATGGATTCCCGTAAAAATCCGCGGGGACCCCCGAACGGCCGGCTTCCGGACAGAAACGATGAACCCGCGCTCCGGGCCGCTCATGAAAAAAGAAACACCCTAATACGGATATCCTTCCAATACTAGAGACTATGGAGTCTCTTGCATCCTCCATCGAATTCCAGATGATCCTTCTTCTCTTCGTCGCGCTTGCCGGGTATCTTCTTGCATCCCGCATCAACCAGTCTGCGGTAATCGGGGAGATCCTGGTCGGGCTCCTCATGGGGCCGAGCCTTCTGGGACTCATCACGTACACGGATTTCGTCCAGGGACTCGCCCATCTCGGGGCAATCATCCTCCTCTTTGTCATCGGCTTTGAGTTCGATGCACGCGATATCGTCAATATAAAATACGGAATCATTGCGCTCGTGGGGGTAATCGTTCCCTGGATCGGCGGGTATGCGATAGCCGTCGCGTTCGGGTATTCCTTTACCTCGGCGCTCTTCGTGGGAACCGCGCTTACCGCGACAAGCATCGCTATCACGGCAAACGTCCTGCGGGAGATGGGAAAACTCCAGACCGAGGCGGCCAAGGCTATCATCGGCGCCGCGGTGATCGATGATGTCCTCGGCCTTCTTGCGCTTGCGATAACGAACGATGTCGCGACCGGGGAGTTCTCGCTCCCTGCGATCGGTATCGTTTTCATAAAAGCGGTCGGGTTCATTGCGATCTTCGGCTATGTCGGAATAAAATATGTGAGCAGGCTGATCGAACGGCTGGACCAGTCCTCGCTTGCGGAAAAATTCCCGGAGTTCGTCTTCATCTTTGCTCTCATGATCGCGTTCCTGTACGCCCTGATCGCAGACTACGTTGGCCTCTCCGGAATCGTCGGGGCATTCATCGCCGGGGTGTCCTTCAACAGTGTCGGCCTCCGGAAGAGCAAGGATGTGAAAGAGGGCGCGGATTATCTCCAGATCATCTTTGCCTCGATCTTCTTTGTCTCGCTCGGGGTCCTGATAGACACGCATGTCCTCACGCCCGAAGCGGTGCTCTTCATTGTCGTTCTCACGATTGTCGCCCTGCTCACCAAGCTGATCGGATGCGGGCTTCCCGCAAAAGCGATGGGCGTCTGCACCCGGGACTCCCTGATCATCGGGTTCGGGATGGCGCCGAGGGGAGAGGTTGCGATGATCGTTGCGCTCATCGGCCTGAACGAGGGGATTATCGGCCAGGAGATCTATATCGCGGTCGTCTTCATGAGCCTGATAACGACCATCATAACCCCGCTCATCTACCGGAACTGGATATTTAAGGAAGATGCTTCCTGCAGCACGATTTAGGGGGAGGGATCTTTTTTGGAAAAAAGAGATCCAATTATTCACAGCTCGGTGGTCATCCGGGTGAGATACATCTGGAAAACCCGTATCAGGACAAGTACGATTACTGCAAGGATTATCCGCAGTGGCCCGATCCTCTCGTGTTCGACAACAAATCCGCCTTTTTCATCCCAAGTCGTCTTTCCCTCTTTTTCCAGCTTCGTGGATTCGATAAGAAGGGATATAAAATTGAGAAATGGGATCCCGATTAAGAATCCCCGGGTGTATACCTGAAAACTTCTGGAGTACGCTTCTTTGAAAGTCAGATTGCTGCCATCGGGATTTTTTACTTTTGTTTTTAAGATCCATTTTCCCGGGGTACTGCCGTATTTTGAGATAAAACCCGGTTCAATGAGAAACAGCAGGAAGAAAGTGAACATCGTTGTAATGAGGATATCCAGCCATCCCGGCATAGAGGATATAGTATCCACAGCTTTGCTTCCAGCCAGATCGTAGATGATTCCACCCATTATCGCAAATAATACCACAGCAAGAAGGTACACGATGTAGATATCAAGGAGCCTCGCAAAAAACCGGACCCAAGGGCGGATCTGGGGAATTCCATCGTGGGTATCCAGTACGTTTTCGGTATTTGGGGTAGCCCCGTGAAATGCAAGGGCTGGCAGTTTTTTCCCACAATGAATGCAAAATTCCGCTGTGGATTCATTATCCTTTCCGCATTCGGGGCAGTACATGGGACGTACTCTTTATTGAAAACCCATTAAAATTTCTATTTTATTCTAATTTATCAAATCAGCCAGTTTCAGCGGATTCCAATCTACCGGAGGATATCTAGGTCGTTTCGGATGGCCCCTCATGTTGTGTTATCTGCAAGAGTGCGGGTGGAGTATTTCAGCGGATCCAAGGATATCGCACGGGAAAGAGCGAGAGTTGCATTCTGGTGATCCCCCAGTTTTTCCAGAACTTTCGCATCAGACCACCATGCATCAGCATAACCGGGATTACCCTGGATCGTTTTCACGAATTCGTTATGTGCATCCTGGTATTCTCCCCGTTTCAGGTAGATTTTTCCAATCTGGGTGTAGGTTTCATACTTGGTAGAATTTTTCTGGAGGGCCGTGCGAAAAGCGGACAATGCCTCATCATCCTGGCCAAGTCTTGCGAGGGCAATCCCTTTTCCATACCAATGGCTTGATGTTGAGGATTCACCACCGTACTCGATACCCTTATCAAAAGCATCGATTGCATCCTGCCATTGTTCAAGCGAATTGAAAGCCCATCCTTTCTGGTCCCAGGCAGACGCATATTCCGGATCTATCTCCAGTACCCGGTCAAAATATTTCAGGGCTTCTTCAGGCTGACCTTTCAACCGGATTGCTTCCCCTTTATAGAATAATGCGTACTTATTCACGGGGTCCGCTGCGAGGACGCTGTCTGCCGCAGAGATCGCAGAATCATATTGTTGTAACCGGATATCCTGGGAGATTTCCTGGATCTTCTGGCTAATCTGGCTGTTCTGGCTGATCACATTGTGAGGTGATGCATTGAAGATAAAAACCATTAATATCAGGAGAATGGGAACCAATGCAAGCATCCCTCCAAAAAGTATCCTTCTTTTGGAATGCCAGGAAGGAGCGGGAATACTCCCGGTTGCTGCCTGGGATTTCCCGGGATCTTGGGGAGAGGCCCGTGTACTCTTCCCGCCCTGTATCTTCCCAGGCATACCGGGAGGGGCGGGAAATGGATCCCTGGAATATTCCTGAAGCATCCAGCACCAGGGACAATACTGACTATGATCTGAGTACCAATGATGTGGGTTTTTGTTGCATCTTTTCAGGTGAATCATACGCTCCCTCAACGGGTCAGATACTCATATGCTGGTGCCGGTTCATTCCCGAAGGAGGATTTTCATCTGACCTCCGCCAGGGAACTTAGGTGTTTGTAAGACGGAATGATTTCAAAATATTAACAACTTCACTGGTATACCCATTCTCACCACCGGTATAGGCCAGGATAAAAACCTGCGAATCGGAATGTCCCTCGGTAAATATCTTGGTTATCTTTGTCCTGCTGGTGGAACCGCTTTTCGTAACGATATAGTCTATCCGGTATCCTTGGGAACACTTGAAATCATGATTGGTTATCTGGGCGTCGGGATTGCTTTGGACTTTTTTTACCTGGGTGAGGAAATAATCCTGAAGTTCGCTATTCTTGTGACCAACATCGATATTTACCGTTGGGCTGGTTGACGGGGAGAACGTAACGATGCCATCCCCGTTATTCAGGGTCTTCCAACTTGCTGGGTAATCAACTGCAAATCCGTATTGTGAATTAGTATAGGTCTTCAGTCCGTTTTCCGGGGTGGCGGTCGGGACTGAAGTAAGTGCCTGGGTTGGCAACAGGGTTATTGCCGGAGTAGGGGAGACCGCTTTCACTTGTGAGGAACTCGTCATGCTATGCCCGGTACCCATTCCCATCAGGTCGTTTCCGGAGATCATACTCGTCACGAGTATCGCGATAACAATCACGGCTCCAATGATCCCGGCAATTTTTATCCTGTCCCCTATCGAAGGAGTCTTCACTGAGTGGGAAGATCCGCTTCCCGGTAGCGAGGACGAGACTGGTACCGGGCTTGTGGTTTGAGGTTGCCGGAATGGCATGGGTACTGACACCATACTCCCGGGCTGGACTGAACTGGGAAATGAATCCCTGCCAGTATCTTGTACTTCCTGGCACCAGGGGCAAAAGGGGGTATGATCGCAGTACCAATGGTGAGGATTTTTATAACACTGTTTCAAGCGGATCATAGATCGTTTGTCCGGGATAAAACTCCATTTTAATGGCTGAAAAATTCGGAATGTTCCACAAGATTCTTTCCATCAATATATCCCCCCAGGCACTTTTCCCTTCTTTATACCGCCTGCTTGAGCACGTTGAACCATTCTTCAGCTGAGGGCCGGGCGGAGGGATCGGAGTGCCCTGTCACAAAACAGCGGTGAAACAGGAGGCTGATTTCCGGGGGAATCACCATCTCATAGGGTGGGGCACGAACCGGAGGAAACACCCCAGAGATATTCCCTTCGAACGCGAAGTAACCCTTTAGGATTTTATCGCTCTGTTCCGGGGCATCGTCGACCAGCGGCCCTCGCGAGGCAAAAGGATGGTATCCATTCATCAGCAGTTTGAAGATAAGAATGCCTAGTGCAAAGAGATCGGCAGAGTACCGGTTGATATTCTGGTTTTTGAAGTCGACATTCAGTAATTCGGGAGGCAGGTACTCTGCCGTTCCGACCCGACAGTAAAAAACCTTTTGTGAAAGGTTGTCCTGCACCTGGAACGAATCCGTATCCAGGAATGTGACTAGGCTGTCGGGTGAGATGAGGATATTTGTCTCCCGCATATCCCCAATACAGTGACCTTTCTGGTGGAGTGCCAGGCAGGCACTCGTTATATTGAATGCTGAAGCAAACAGGTGCTTCCACGTGAATGCTCCACCAAAGCGCTTGGTCCGTTCCCCTTGGCTGTAGTATTTGTACGAGGGCTGGAAAACAGAAGTATCGATGAAAGGCATCATATAGCCGGTAAACTCCCGCCTAGCCGGGTCTTTGTACAGGATAGCTGTCGGCCAGGCAATGGATCGATGGTTGAATTTGGCAAGGGTAGGATCGTTGGGCGGATTTTTTACCATGGAGTGGATCTTCTCCTGAAGTTCAGGAGATATCTTCGATGCATGGAAAATTTTTGCACATTCGGCTGGATTATTTTTATTCCTGAAAATTTCGCCCTCCCCACCTTTCTTACCGGTCGTAACCAAGTCGAGAGCCATACCCTGATCCGTATACGCGATCATTGTCCTCCCTCTTCCTTATGCAACACTGCAATAACGAGCGTAATATCATCATCTGAACTTCCCTGGATTTTCTGGGATGAGAGCAGGTTTTGTATCTCCTTCCTGGCGCATTCCGGATCTTCCACGTTCAGGGAGTAGGAAAAGAGGGGGTTGAAAAATGCGTTGAACGGCTCGTAGAGATCCCCTGTTTTTTTCAGTGCTGCATTCTGGAGGCCATCAGTAAACACCGCAATGCATTCAACAGGACCGAAGGATTCCCGCATCCGGAGGGCCTCCTCCCAGGAATTGCTCGTCAGAGGTACGACAACGTTCACATATTCGGAATTTTCCGGCGCTGAAACGATCTTATTCTCACCGGATGCCCTCACGACAATCGCCCCGTCACCGATATGCGCAGTGCCAAGCATATCCCTTGATGCAAGGATCAAGAGTATCGTGCATGCGAAGTCCCGGAGAGGGCATATCTCCCGTGCTGCCAATTGTACGAGAGTCTGCCTGGCCTTTTTGATTCCTGCATGGAGAAGCAGGCAAGTATCTGTCTCACCCTGTCCCAGGAGGGACATCACCTCATTAACCGCAGATTCGACGGCACATTGCGCCCCGGTATCGCTGCGTGAGGCAGATCCAAGCCCATCGGCCACTGCAATCACCACATGCGAATTCTCAAAAAATTCGTAGGAAAACGCATCCTGACAAGGGAATCCCTTGACCGTGTGAATCCTGCCGGGTATTTTTGCCCCAAAAATATAGGAGGGATATACGGTATTTCCCATCATGACTTCCCCCACAGGGATCTGTTCTTTTTCCTGGATCCCGCTCACGGATATCCGGTGTCTCCCTGCGCCAGATCCTGTGCAGAAACCATCATTTTGCCTGGATCTCACTCCAGCCGGAGGGAGCATCCAGTTTTACCATTTCGCCGGGTCCGACATCGGATTTGACAATCTTTTCCTGACTGCTGCTTAGCCATTGGAACATTTCACGGAAGTTGCCCTGTTTCAGTTTCAGCGCCCCTCTGTTTGGGGGCATGATTTGATTCAGGAGCCCCAGGTTCGCAGGATCCACGCCAACTGAGAAAAATAGTAGTTTGCCCTTGTTTTCATACTCCTCAATAAGATTTTTCACCTGGCTCCATTTCTGGTCCCCCGGTTTCATATCTGTTGGCTCGCCGTCAGTGATCATGAACACCCACGGCCGGTAATAATTCACGCCAAGATCCCTGTAAATCTTTTTTCGTGATTCAATGAGATTAATGCCCTGTAAAATTGCCTCGCCCATCGGGGTATCGCCATCCGCCCGCAGCTGCGGCGGCTGAAAATCCTGGATGGAAGTGAAGGGATGAACAACACTTACAGTTCCATCTCCGAAAGTGACAACAGCAACATCTACCCGGCTGCTGGCAAGTTCATCTTTCAGGATCTCCTCTTTGAAAATCTGTAAACCCTCGTTCAGCTGCTGGATCTTCCTGCTATCTGCCATCGATCCTGATGTATCCAGCAGAAGAAGCGTAGCACAATGGGGCTGCTCAGGAGACGCTACTTCTATCTGGGAAGCCAGGTCAGTCGCAGGGGCACTGGCCGGCACCGTATTCACAGGAGTGCCGGATGGCATCTGTTGCGCCGGCATTGCAGCTTGGCCGACAAGAGGCATTCTACAGTTCCGGCAAAACATTGCACCTGAGGGATTGCTCTCTCCGCAACCGGGACATATGAGGCCGGTGGATGCTGCAGTTGTCAGATTTACAAGGGGATGACCGCACTTTTTACAAAACTTTGCATTGAGAATATTATCGGTATTACAATCAGGACATTTCACAGAAGCATCTCCTGCTTATAGATTACAGTGTAGTATTTAATGTAATAAATTATTTCATTTAATTCGCTGGGAGGTGCGGATAAATTCATGGTTGGTTGGGAAAATTTTCAAGAGCAAAAAACTGAGATCATCCAAAAGGTAATCAGAACCTCAACTATTATTCTTTATATATTCCTTGAATATCACGACAATAATTTCCTTCCGGAGTTTCGACCACAACGTAGTATAGGTTTCTTGTAACAGTTTCTTCCTGAAGAAATGCTTTTGCCGAAGCTGCGTCAGGAGCCTGATAGATTCGATATGTTGCTTCCCCTCCTAATCCGTCAATGCGATCCTCCCGAACAAAATTTATTTTCTTTAATAGTGAAATAGGCGATTCAGGTTTTTCTTTCGTCCCTTCTCTGGGCGCCTTTTCAGTTTTGATGACCCCTCCCAACTTGGCAAAATTCTCCTTTGCGTTTTCCCATAATTCATAGGATAAGTCCGAGCCGCAAATTATTGCATTGTATTTCCCATCAAGATCTTTAAAAAAACCATAATACAATGTGTCAGTGCATATCACCTTTCCAGAGTCCTCAGCGAGGTGCATGCAACTAAGAGATAACAGAGCATTTTTCGCATCATTTTCACTATTGAAACGTGAGATGAGGAAAGCATCGAACTTTTGCGTTGCAATTCGGTTTATCCAATATGCTTCCGCCTGCTCGTATCTGTCAAATCTCATCCCAACATTATCCTTATCATAAAAACGCTTCTGGATATCATCTTGTTTACGATTATCTTTTCTGGAGAACAAGTTTGAGAGAAAACTCATCTTTTCCACCTCACCTCTATTATGCACGGGTTCTGTTGCATCTGCGGTTGAAATATAATTTCTTTCGGGCAGTTTTTTTCCACAGTGAATGCAAAATTCCGCTGTGGATTCATTTTCATTCCCACATTCAGGACAGTACATGTAATTCACTCACGTTGTTGGAATAATAAAACCTCTGAATTTTTATTACTATTGTATTAAATAGAATCCATTAATTTCATCCAACCCATTTGATCGTTTAGGTGGGATGTAATCCATCTACATTGAGTTTATATTTCCCAATTGTAGATATAGATATATGACGGGAAAGTATTGTCCTTATTGTGGTAATGAACTACGATTCCGTGAGGCAGAAATATGTCCAAAATGCGGGATGCGTATAAGTGAACCATTAAATGCATCTCCCACACCAATTCATCCCGATACTCCGTTGACTGTCTCATATTCCTATGTTGGCTTTTGGACACGGTTTGGTGCTTACCTGATAGATGCCGTAATCTTATTCATAATTACCATAGGCATTTTCATTCTTCTTGCAGTATCCTTTAAAAATCTCGATGTGCTTGTTACAAGCGATTATGTTCTCACACCAACCGGAATTATAGTTTACGGTCTGTTATTTGTTTTTTATTGGGCCTATTTCACAGTTCAGGAATGTAGTTCATTTCAGGCGACATTGGGGAAACGGGCAGTAAAAATCAAAGTTATTGATAACGCAGGAAATAGAATCAGTTTTGGGCAGGCGGTCATAAGAGACCTTTTAAAATTAATTCCTATTGTGGGCTGGATTTGCTGTATTGTGATTGGATTCTCTGAAAAGAAGCAGGGTCTGCATGATATGGCTGTTTGTACTTATGTAATTCCAAGATAGATTCTCCAGATTATTGAAAGAATCGAAAAAATTTCAATAAAATTTGTGCTCTGTTGTAATTATCAAATTTTTCCCACATTAGAGAAATCATCCAGCCAGCGATAATAATCAGGAATCCCGGAAAGGGTCTGGTGCGTTGTCGTGGCTTTTTAATACCCGTGTGATATCGAATATAAATTGGTTCCTTTCTCGAAGTCTCGTTAACACCCGGGAACCCTTATTTTATCGTTAACACTTCAGGATAAAAACTCTTCATGAGGGATAAGAGATATTCAAATTCCGGTTTACCATCTCCACCCACTAAAAATTCTTGCGTGGATTTTGTTTTAATTAACAGATGTCCCCCACTCCAAAGGTTGACTTTTTTCCACTCAATAGCAGCAATATCTTCTTTTTTAATTTCAAAGTCCTTTTTTCTCTCTAAATCCTCAATGGCCTTTACAGAATCGTCCTTGAGAACAGGGGTAGTATGATCCAGAATCGTATGCCCAATACCGCCTCCTAAAAAACCGGCAATATTGGATTTCACCATGATATTCGAATCCCTGATGCCGAATATCCTTTTATTGGTTGCATATACACCATATCCGCCCATCCCAAATTTTCCTTTCCTTAAATGCACGCTTGCAGTACCCCCGAGATATATTTCATGATCCGGATAGAGGGGTAATTTTTTACCGCAATGTACACAAAATTCTGAGTTAGGTTCACTTTCATTTCCACACTCAGGACAATACATATAATTGCCTTAGCTTATGCAAACAATAAAACTTCCGGATTTTTAGTATGGCATCACCCGGACTATGAATCGTAAGGGAGACAAATGGAACTTACCCACATTGGATTTATATATCCCGACTACTGATACGAATGTATGGCCGGCAAATATTGTCCCTACTGTGGCAATGAATTGCAATTCCGCGAAGCGGAAATATGTCCAAAATGCGGGATGCGTATAAGTGAACCGTCAAAAGCATCTCCCACACCAGTTCTTCCCGATACTCCGTTGACTGTGTCATATTCCTATGTTGGCTTTTGGACACGGTTTGGTGCTTACCTGATAGATGCCGTAATCATGATCATCATTTCAATATGTGTTGTTATCCTTATTATCGCCTCCTTTAGAAATCTCGAGCTATTTACTACTACCGAATACTCAACACTCACACCAGCTGGCATCATGCTTTACATTCTGTTATTTATTCTTTTCTGGGTCTATTTCACAGTTCAGGAATGTAGTTCAGTTCAGGCGACACTGGGAAAACGGGCGGTAAAAATAAAAGTTATTGATAACGCAGGAAATAGAATCGGTTTCGGGCAGGCGGCGATCAGAAATTTCTTAAAAGTGATTCCCTTAGTGAATTTGATTTGTTTTATTGTGATTGGATTCTCCGAAAAAAAGCAGGGTCTGCACGATATGGCAGCAGGCACCTATGTATACCCAAAATAGGCAGCAGGATATGGCAGAAAAGAGTCTCCGGATGACAAGAATGTTCTGGATAAAAATATGAATGCAGCAACCATGAAAATACACACACCCCTTTAAGATAATAGCAGAATATGGTACGATTGAAACAATGCTGCGTCAACTCCCATCACTGGTATTCTGTCCACTCTTATGAATGCCCATGGTGCAGGCTCTTCCGGGAACAAAATATTGATAGTTTCCCGCCTCCGCCACGGTTTCAGCAAAATCCCAAACCACAGGGTGTAACAAAGAGTCCTTGGATCCCGCCGCAACAAAATCCTGTTCCGATTGCGGGAAGCCCGCCCCAGGGCAGTCAGGAAAAATATTATTATCCTTTTTTTATCGGAGTTATTCTTGTTCTTGCAGCGATCATGTTCTTCGGCTCCATCTATCATGCAAATCCCGCCATAGATAATTCCATGAGCGGGACTCCAGTTCCATCTGCAACAATTCAACCCACCATAACTCAGGACATCCAAAATCCATCAGGGACTGATATATCCCTTCTTCCCTACAAAGAATCCATAAAATTGAATTACAATACGGTTTATCGAACCTTCACGACAGAAAAGTCCCCGATACGGATTCTCTTCCATACTAATCCGGATAAGGTAACAGATAATAAGGTAATATTCAAATCACAATCCGATACCCAAGGAAAGAATGTGGATATTACACGGGTGGACGAAAATGCATATGTTGTAATCACAGTACGGGATAGAATCACCGGGAAAATTGTTGGAACTGATGGTTTTGGAAAACAGTATTCATCTGAATCTGATAAGAAGATCAGCATCCTGAAAAACGGCAGTTATCAGATAGAACTGTCTGGTGCCCATGCATCTGTTGATCTGACTATAACGAATTAAGTTGCTGTACGGAATCACGAGATGGACCCAACCGAAGTATTTCAGAATCTATAAATAGAGATTTAAATAATTTTTTGTTATGTTCTGTGAAGAGTGTGGAAAGGAAATCGAGGACGATGCCCAATATTGTGTCCATTGCGGGCACAGATTTGTCCAATCCCCATCCGCTACTCCCCAGAAAAAAAAACGGTTTGGAAAAGGGGTCTGGATTATAGGGGGAATCATAATTCTTATAGCTCTGACCTTCATATTCGGATGGATCCCCTCTTTTTCAGAGCCGAAATACGATTGTTCGGTGAAAACTGGGTATGTCACTGTTCAGAATATCCCGACATCGGAGGCAAAAATTACGCTTGTCAACACCAATAACAAAGTAATCAAAACGTTGTATCTCACATCGGGTTCCCAAGGTCGTATCCAGAATATCTGTAATGGGAGGTATTATATTTATTATGAATTTGGCCAACAATGGAACCCCTCTTCACAAGAATTTGCTGTTTTAACCAGCAGTCCGGAACATTTTCTTGATCCATTAGATTTTAAAGGGAATAATTATTATGAAGTCTCTCTTGTGCCGGGGAGTGGAAATGCACGAACTGTAGGAGGGGATTATAATGAGACCAACCAATCGTAAGTTGCGATAATTCCATTATGAATTAACCTGAGATTCGCTATTCGAGAGAGAATGATACGTTTAAAACAATGCATCAAAAACCCATACCATTGGTATTCGGATCATGCTTACGAATGTCCGTGGTGCAGGATGTTTCAGGAGCAATCAAAAGATTCATTTCCTCCACCGGGACAGGCTCAAGTTCCTCCTCTGATCTCTTATAAAAACCCAATAATTCCCTCTCCATCTCCTATGCGCAAACAAATCTTAGGTAATCCCCGAAAACTGATTGCAGGATTTTTAATTGTGGGTTTGCTGGTGGCAGTTATTTTTGTGGCAGTTAGTGTAGGAAAAACGCAGGGATCTTCAGTACCACAAGTATCACCAACTTTTCAATCACCTACCCCGCAAGTATCACCAACTCCTCATATATCATATACCCCAACCCCATCCGGAACCTTCAGTTCCAAAACCAGTAGCCAACCGTTTATCCACATTGATCCGGTTGGCAACCGACGCGTCGGGGAAACATTCACTATCACTGCCACCACGAATCTTGCCGTGGGTGATGCCGTCCTTTTTGAAATCGCTTCGTCATCGTTCAGACCATCAAACAGTGCCCATAGGGAGAAGTTCTCTGGTGCTTTAAGCACGGGGAATGTGATGAAGGGTGATGAAGAGGGTCTTAACATCGTATCGTACGATTTGGATACATCGACATTCGAACCTGATGAATATATTATTAAAGCAACCGCGGTTACCAAGGATGCAATGGATACAGCACGGTTCAATATCGTCAATTGATTGAATGGTTCTGATGAGTCAGCGGGTGATTCGAAAATTTTAACAAGGAAAAATATCAGTCATCATCCATAAATGGATCAAAACCATAAATTTCATTCTACCCGTATACGCAATTATTACCTGAATATACAGTACGGTGGGTCCCTAGAGGACATTTAGTCAAATAGGATATCTCACTTTTATTATATATTGATCCACTTTTTTTATTGCAGGTATATCCTTGAGGCCACGATTTGCCTACGCAGCAGCTTTCCACTCCTTGGTGAACCCTCCAATTTACAGGGGAGATATTTTGGTCTCCCTCAATACAGCAACTTTGTGTTCGGAACTCATAACAAGAGTCCCCACACTTGGACCAATCATCCCCACCACCAGGAGTTACCGTACCATTACAGCAATGGTGGGTAGTCGTGGTATACACGGTTTCATTTTCTTTTCGCAATACAATTTCTGGATAACCGAGGTAGCAACAACCCTGGGTAGTAATGTCTATAAATGTGTCATTGCAGCAAGCAACATGGGGATTTGCTAAGTAATTATAATAATTCTCCCCGCAGCAAAGCCAATCGTCTGAATCCTGCTTTGTGTAAAGAGTGCTTCCGCAACATTTTTGCGTTGTTGTATTATATGTAACATCACCGCATTTTGGGGTATGTAAATTACTTGATTGGTGACTAACGCATCCGGCAGTTATCATTATTATTGCCACCAATATGATGATAGAAAGACGATACCTCATATTTTCCCCTTTAATTAGAGCAACGATATATTTTCTTATTTGTAACTCTCCGGCCGGTCAATGAGCAAACCGGGAGCGGTATACGTCGTAAACTTTATGAGGAATTCAGGTAATTCCGAAGACAACAAAGCCAAGATTCTTCGAACCATGTTGATGATTTTTCCACTGGTAATATTTCACGCCTAATCACCCAAATTTCATGTAAAATAGCGGCGATTTAAGGGAGGTGAAAATCCGGGATCGATACTTTCCCCGTCCGGCCCTGAGATCGGGCGCTCTAGGGGCCTTTACGGAGGCCATTTTTCCGACGGAGATTTGAGTATATAAAGGGGTCTCTTTCCGGAGGGGCATTCCCCTGATATCGCCTTAATACGGGCCTGATATCTCCAGGACTCCGGTTCAACTCCCGCCGGTGAGACTCCCGGCTTATTCTCTTGTTCGTGAGCGGGCGCGGGAACAAGCACGCGAACTCCACACGCAGGCGACTTCACACGTTACGACAGAAACATTCCGGAAACGACCTGGTTGTCAGGAAAATCTCAGCGGATCAGATACAATGAGCCGGGAGGAAGCATTCATTGGGGCGGCGGTCCTGTTTCTGCCACTTTTCGTCATCCTGCCGAAATTGATCCAGCGCGGGATGAAGGCGGATACGGATGTGGTGATCAATGCCTTTGGGAAGAATGAGCAGGTGAAAAAAGTGTTCTGGGCGGTGTTCGTGGGGATGGCCGGGATGGTGCCCGCTCATGTGCTGGATCCAGTGACAGCTCAGCAGATTGGGGGGAATATTATGTCGGTTGTGCCGTGATTATTCAGGAAAAAGATCATTCATCATCGATTGTTCTATCTTCACACGCTCTTATTTTTTGCAATTCTTGGAAAATTTCTTCATTCCGGCATACAATTTGTGGAAACTTCTTTTTAGAGATAATACGCAGTTTTCCTTTTAGTCTCCTGTTATTTTCGAGATTTAGCCCAATAAATGAAAATTTCTGACAATAATTAATTACTGGACCTGTCACGGCGAGAATTTCACTATATTTTTTGTTAGTTTCATCATTTTTTTTGTCGAGAATCTTTAGTCGTATTTGTTTTTCCCACGTATTACGGACATTCTTGATATCGAAATTTTCGACATACTCTTGAATATTTTTATCTTTAAAGAAGACATTCTCGTCACAATTCAATATCTGGATCTCATTGAAAGAATCAATATCTTCACTCGAAATTGAATTCTTCTTCAATGTGTACATATCATTGTCGAATAGAAATAACATCAACTTATTCGTCAAAGGACAGATAATTTGTAATCCTGGCGATACAAGGCTCAACAGGGGATATCCTTTGAAATCTACATAATTATTAAAAATTACAGGATTATCACTGGTTAGAAATTCTTTATCGGAATTAATTCCGATGATTATTGGCCGTAAATCCATAATTGCAAAAAAAGACTCAAGTGCCATAGGGATGCCCGACTTGTAGAAAAAATCGGGAGATTCCATTTTCAATCCCTGTATGTATTCATCGGAATATTTTTCGAAATCTTTGTTGTTTTTCATCATTGGCTTAATGTACTGATCAAAAAAATGATTCAAAAACAAATTGGAATCCGTTTTTGCTGCTTGCGTTCTCAATTTTTGCATTATTAAAAAAGATAACAAAATTCCATGTTTTTCCGATGAAGATACATCCACATTTTTTGTTGAAATCACTTCATCAAGAATTTCCTTCTGAATGGACTCCAGTTCACTTAATAATTTTTCAACTTCCAGATTTTTTCCGTAAAAATAGTCCTTCCGACAAGAAGTTTTTATTAGAGTATTGAAGGTCTTTTTCCTTTTAATGTTATAAGCATAAATATGCAGCTCATCGTCTGAAAAATTTTTCAAATAGAATTGTGGGACAAAGTGCTGCCGCTTATTTTCTGCCATTTTAAATCCTTTTATTACATATTAACCAGAAAATCGAAAATGGTTTTGACCGGGATGATGAAATGAAATGTCCCTTTTGGGATAACTGGGGTAGACGGGCGGGGAGAAATTCTCCTCGACCGGATCATTGTGTAGTATGGACAAATCGCATTTAACCTGAGTGCCGGGTTTACCTTATCCGGTAGTGAATGAGCAGGAAATGTTATTTTCTTTTTATTGGCTGGTTGAGATTTTCTTTCCACGATAATCTCTTCAACGCAGTTTCCCTTTAACTTATCCTCTTGAAATTCGGGGTTTAATTTCGGTGATGCTGGGATTGCTCCCCCATAATCCCTAAGTATATCGGGCAAATGTCGGGAATCCCCCAGCCAAGTCTAATATTCTCCGGGACACTATACTGAACCGGAAATGGAGCCGTACACGCCCCGGACCCTCCCGCTCGATGACATCGACTGGATGGCGCATATCCCCCGCATCGGCAAAGCGAACGCGGCCCTTGCCCGGTATGACGGCCTGCTCCAGGGCATCATCAATCCCGGGATCCTTCTCTCCCCGCTCACGATTCGCGAAGCGGTCCTCTCGTCACGGATAGAAGGCACCCAGGCATCTCTCGAAGAGGTCCTGCAGTTTGAAGCGGACCAGGCACACAAGATTACGCCGGAGAAGCGGCTGGACATTCAGGAGATCATCAATTACCGGACGGCGATGCGGGCCGCTGTCGAGGATTTGGGAAGGCGGCCGATCTGCACGAATATGATCCGCGATCTTCACCGCATCCTGCTGACCAGCGTCCGCGGTCGCGATCGAATGTGACCAGTAATACAGCAATTCGTACGAATAGCGGGAGAGGGACAGTTTGGTTCTGGACCAGGCATTACCCGACGCTGAGGGAATATCGCCCGTTCCCGGGAAGACAATAATCCACACAGTGTGTGGACAATTCTGGCTCCGATGTAAACAATGCCGGATTCGAGGAGAATGCTGACAGAGATGATCTGATGAAGAAGACGGGAAAGAATCTGACGAAAAAGACAGGCGGGGCAATCTCCCGGGATACACTGGATATCAAATCTTCTTCGGTCCCAACCGCATTGCTGGGAGATCTCCAGTCACTTATCGAATCGGCCCGCGTCAGGGTTGCCATAGGAGTTAATTCAGAGATGGTCCTGCTCTATTGGGACATTGGCGAGCGTGTCCGAAAAGAGATACTCAGGGACGAACGTGCAGCATACGGTAAACAGGTGCTCGAGACTTTGTCCGATCAACTGGTCGGGCAGTACGGCCCCGGTTTCACGCGTACCAATCTGTTCAACATGGTCCGGTTTGCGGAAATATTTCCTGATCGGTCAATAATCCACACATTGAGTGAACAAGTAAGCTGGTCGCATTTCAGGAGTATAATCTATATCGAAGATCCGCTCGCCCGTGAATTTTATACTGAGATGTGCCGGCTCGAACGGTGGAGCGTCCGGACCCTGCAGGCAAAGATCCAAGGAATGTTGTTCGAGCGAACAGCTCTCTCGAAGAAACCGGAAGAGTTAGCCCGCAAGGAACTTGCAGCGCTCCGCGAAGAAGACCGGATGACGCCGGACCTAGTCTTCAGGAACCCGTATTTTCTCGAATTTCTTGGCCTGTCCGATACGTTTTCCGAAAAGGATCTTGAGAACTCGATTCTTCGCGAATTGGAACTGTTTATCCTTGAACTTGGTACCGACTTCTCGTTTGTTGCCCGGCAAAAGCGGATTACGGTCGATGCCGAGGACTACTATATCGACCTGCTCTTCTACCACCGGAAACTTCGTCGCCTTGTTGCGATTGACCTTAAAATCGGGAAGTTCAAAGCAGCAGACAAGGGACAGATGGAGCTTTACCTGCGATGGCTGGACAAATACGACCGCCAGCCCGGTGAAGAAACCCCGATCGGACTGATTCTTTGTGCCGGGTCGTCCGTGGGGCATGTCGAACTTCTCGAGCTGGAATCGAGCAGCATCCGCGTAGCCGAGTACCTCACCGAGCTCCCGCCCCGCGAAGTGCTGGTGAAGAAACTCAAGGCAGCCGTAACGAATGCGCGGGAGCGGCTCGCGAAACCGGGGAAGGGAGAGTAACAGCGGAATGATGAGGGCAATTGTGGGTTCACTGTACCCACAATCTGACGAATGTTTTAGTGATTTTCTTTACCATCTGTCATCCTGTGCAATGCGATCGGCAATCTGCATTTATGTAACCGACAGATACAGGCAGGAAAATAAAAAATGCCAGATTGCGGGGATTATCCCGTTTCCTCTTCATCGTGATGGAGTAGTTTATGGAACGGGCATGTAACTGGACAGGGATAATCCTCCGGACCGCCCACCCAGGTGTCCCGCCCATTCACTGCCCTTTTTGCCCATTGGGGAGATGATGGATCTGGACGAGATCATGTATGCGTCAAATATGCGTCACTTTCACCGAATGTGCATCATTTTTGCGTCATGCGATTGATTCACTGGCGGGGTTTTATGACATAAAAAATTCCTTTCCGGATGCCCATCATAGCGAAAAAATTCCTGTTGACCAGACTTTTGAGGTCCCGCCGTGCTGTCGCTGCGAATACATCGGCGAGCTTCTGATAGTCCGCATTGGTGATTTTCCCGGTTTCTTTCGCAAAAAGGATCGCGGAGCGTGTGCGAAGCATGAGTACCAAGGCGGCGACTGCCGCCAGTGGAAAATCTTCTATTCAGGGGAAATACAGACGCTTGGAAATGTTCTGGAGCTATCGCTCCGGTTCTCTTCACATATTCTCGCTGCTTTTCTCGCGGCTGATCGCGATCACCGAGAGCAGCAGCTGGTATTTTTCCGGAAATTCCCAGGGAACGCTGCGTATCGGAATCATACAAGAGTGAGACACAAAAAGGTCTTGTATCTCACCGGTGATACACAAGATGCTGTTGCGTCTCATATTTCCAGTTTCGTGAGACACAAGATTATGCAGAGAGTGTTTGCACAATTCGCAGGAGGGAATTATGACAAGCCGGGAGCCGGTTATCGGGCATTGCGAGCACGCTGAAGTCGTGCAAAGCGTGATTGAGTCTGGGTCATTCCGGAGTTAACCAGCAAATCTTCCTAGGGGTACCCCCTCCCTGGAGAGGTATCTCGTAAAATCCCGCCTGATACACCCAGACCGGGACCACCATTCTCCCGGGTGAATCAGGGCCCGATTCAGCCCCGGATTGCCCTGAAAATGGGGCCCGGATCAGGCCTCCACAGGAAACGGTACCCACGCCGACGGAAAATATTGTTTTAAACGGTTATTTTCGAAAAATAATCGATTTAATCGCCCGGATTTCATGCAAAATAGCGGCGTTTTAAGGGGGGTGAAATTCCGGGATCGATACTTTGCCCATCCGGCCCTGAGATCGGGCGCTATAGGGGCCTTCACGGGGGTCATTTTTCCGACGGAGAATTGAGTATATAAAGGGGTCTCTTTACGGCAGGGGCATTCCCATGATATCGCCTTAATACGGGCCTGATATCTCCAGGACTCCGGTTCAACTCCTGCCGGTGAGGTCCCCGGCTCATTCTCTTGGTCGTGAGCGGGCGCAGGAACGAGCACGCGAACCCGCCCATCAGGGCGGCTTCACACTTTACGATTGAATGATAGGAATTTCTCAAGTTATTGAAACCTCAGCGGATCATTGCGAGGGAATGCGACCATACTCGTTCCTCCGCCCGGCCGCAAACAAAAACCGGTTTGAGATATCAGAGAATTCTGCTACAACAGTTCCTGGAGAGATTCCGGAACAACTCCCCTGCGTTTGAGCGGACGCAGGGTTGGGCATGCGGACTCTTGCAGGATTTACCTGAATCAAATTTGGCACGGGAAAACTTGATCGGACGATAAAAACCGGAAAAAAAGGGCAGAAATTCAGTCACCCGGCAAGCGGCGTCAGCTTCCGGATGAGCCGCTCCACCTGTTCGGGAGCGGTCCCGATATAGTTGTCCGGGTCCAGGAGTTTTTCAATCTCGCTCCTCGGGCAGAACTTCAGGACCTCTGCGTTCTCCGCAAGGACATCGACAAGCGGACGCTTTGCTGCAAGCGCCGACATGCTCGCGACCCGTACCGCCTCATGGGCGTCCTGCCGGTTCATGCCCTTCTCGGTGAGCGCGATCATGACCGACTCCGCCATGTTGATCCCGTGCAGGAGGTCAAGGTTCTTCCGGATGTTTTCGGGCCGGATCACGAGCCCTTCGATGACCCGGGTCATCAGCTTCAGGATATGGTCGGCAAAGACGGATGTTTCCGGGAAGAGCACCCGCTCGCAGGAGGAGTTGGTGAGATCCCGCTCGTCCCAGAGCGTGTTGTTCTGGAGCGCGGGCTCGATCCCTGCCCGGACGATCCTCGCAAGGCCGCAGACCTGCTCGCTCTTGATGGGATTTCTCTTGTGCGGCATCGTGGAGGACCCGACCTGGTTCTTCCCGAACGCCTCTTCGACCTCCGCGATCTCGGTCCGCTGGAGCGACCGGATCTCGATCCCCATCTTGTCGAGTGTCGTTGCAACGTTTGCAAGGAAGAAGACGTATTCCGCGTGCCGGTCCCGGGCGATGACCTGGTTCGACACATCGACCGATGAGATGCCAAGGAACTCCATCATCGAGGCCTGGACTTCCATCGCTTTCGGCCCGAGCGCTGCCTGGGTCCCGACCGCGCCCGTGAGCTGCCCGACCTGGACCCGGGGCCTGAGCTGTTCGAGCCGCTCGATGTGCCTCCCGATTTCCGCTGCCCAGATCGCAAACCGGAGCCCGTACGTGGTCGGGACACCGATCTGCCCGTGGGTCCGGCCTACGCAGACGAGACGGTTCGTTTCCTTCGCACGCTTCAGAAGGACCGAGAGAAGCGCCCGAAGTTTCGTATCGATGAGCGCGAGTGCGTCCCGGAACTGCAGGCCGGTCGCGGTATCGAGGATATCGTTCGAGGTTGCCCCGTAGTGGATCCACCGGCCGGAGTCGCCGCAGACTTCCGAGACTGCTTTCACGATGGCCATCATGTCGTGGTTGATCTCGGCCTCGATCTCCTTTGCCCGGGCAAGGGAGGCTTTCCCTGCGTTCTTCTCGATCTCTTCCGCCGCTTCCTTCGGGATCATCCCTTGGAGGGCTTCCGCCTTTGCGAGTGCGACCTCCGCCGCAACCACGCACCTGAACCGGTTCTCCTCACTCCAGACCGCACGCATCTCGGGAGTGCCGTACCGGTATTCGATCGGGTGGATCGCCATAAAAACAGGTATGTGTTCGCTTTTTTGTCATATGGCATTTCCGATCCCCGGTTGATTCGGGTTTCCGTGTCCGGTGAAACGCTCCTTCTGAAAATACTGATACATAACCGGGGAATTCCCCTGCTGTTCACCCTGTAACACACCCCGGTTCAACTGCCAACATACCGGAACCGAACAAAATCATCCGTAGTCTGATAGCGAGATCGGACCGCGACAGGGGGAGGATGGGTCAGAAGTCCCGGTATGAAATCTTTCGGTATTCAACTTCGAGAACATGAATTACCAGGATATCCTCGTGAATTGACAGGAGAGCCCGGACATCCCGCCTGATCCGGAGTGAATACACCGGATGGTTTGAATTCGATGCCTTCAGTTTTTTTATATGGATATAGGGATCGTCCCGGATGGAATGAATGGTGTTGACAACCATCCGGGCAGTTTCCGGACGGAGTTTACCGAGATCGCGGTCTGCCCGGGAAGTATATTTTACCTGATACGATCTCATTCAGCACCGTATTTCTTCAGGATCTCTTCTTCAGAAATCAGCCTCCCGCACTTGATGTCTTCCAGAGCTTCTTCGAGACCTTTAATTGCCTCGTCGCTGAGGGGTTCGTTATCGATAGCAAGGCCTACCAGGCGTTCTATGACATCGTTGTATGATTCTTTCTGATGGCGTTTCAGTTTGTCCAGGGACTCCTTCAAATCTTCCCGGATATAAATCGTGGTCGCGGCTTGCATAGATCCACCTATAGGTAATTATATGTATTAAGTCCGATGGTGCTGGCAGAAGAAAGGAGATCCCGATACGGTAACGATTGGTTTCATTTTTTTAATCCGGAACAACCCCAATGATTTCCGGCGTACAAAAAACAATTCAACAATCCGGAATAAACCCCTTCCCGTGAGCGGGCGGAGGAACGAGCACGCGAACTCCGCCCATCAGGGTGGCTTCACACTATAAAGTAAGAGAATCTCCGGCTTTGTAGAAACCCTAATTTTCAGAAGAGGATGGAGTAGCCGAAAGATCTAAGGTACAGCGTCTCCTTCAGTTGTTATGTCGACAAGAAGAAGGAGACAATAGAATGTCAACAAACCGGTATAAG
>Ga0209749_1000357_pt1 | contig 68091 bp, 46 predicted proteins | sample EPASupsiteSAE347_FD_187267 | JGI IMG/M metagenome (GOLD analysis project Ga0209749, IMG submission 187267) | Bioremediated contaminated groundwater from EPA Superfund site, New Mexico - Sample SAE3-47 (SPAdes) (version 2) | ecosystem: Environmental > Aquatic > Deep subsurface > Groundwater >... | reverse complement strand
TAGATGCCTTAAACTCGCTGCAATTCTTTAGCTGTAGTGATAATATACTTTTTGCCGATCAATCGCAAGAAGAGAACATTAGGTTATTGCATTCAAAATATGACGGCTTAATAGATAGGGAATATCAATTAATAGATACTATAAAAAGAACTAAATCCAATGGCCAGGAGAGCGAAATCGTTAACACTTATACAAAAGATATAGATTATAAACTTGTATTATCATTTATGCATTTTAATATGAATACAAAGGCGATAGACATAGCAAGAGATTTCAGCATATGTGATCTTGTGGATCAACTTTTCGTGGAAGAAGAAGAACAGTTTGACCGACTGTTTTATCTTGGCAAACTTGCTTTCACTGAAAGAGGAGATCGTATTTTAGACTTGGAAGCGCCAGATGATGATTTGTTAGATCTCTTAAAGCGACATGTGAGTGGCGATTGGGGCGAAGTCAGTCAGGAAGAAAAGGATCGCAACGATAAAGCTGTTGAAGATGGATCAAGAATTATGTCAGTATATACCCTGACTACTGGAAAGAAGATTCTAATACTCACAGAAGCAGCAAATGAATCAGGACATAGAGAAGTAACTAGAATCCTGGCATCTGAGGAATTGGATTTGCTCAGTAGGGCAAATTAGTCGGAGTTCCAATTTGTCATATTAACTACCTTGGAGCAATACCAAAGTATCATAAATAGAAAAGGGGAAAAAAAAAGATCGTTGGGATCGTTGTCTGTCTTGCAACCTCTTTCATGCCCTGTTTACCAGGCTCCACCTCGTGTTTATGCTTTAGTTGGCAGATCTCACCTTCTGGTCAGAATTATCCGGTCCCCAGCGACTACGTTCTTGAATATCTCCAGCCCCTCTCTGTGACCTTTCCGATGTGGTTTACTGCCGAATAGGGCTGGGTCTTGCCTAAGAAGATACAAAAGGCCGGGCCCGGCGACCAGTAGCAGATATCGCCCGCATTTGCGGAGGGCGATGGATTTTCATTTTCCATCTGCAGAGGCACATCGAAGTAGACCTCATCGCCCCAGAGGTTGGCTATGCCCTCCATGGGCAGTGCCCGAAAGAATGACTCTCCGATCTTGGAATTGCGATCGTCCAGCTTTGCCAGTGCCTTTCCCTTTCCTTTGACCTCGATCTCTATCATCCTCATGAATTCAGCCTTCCTTTTTTCTATCCTGCCTCCGGAAATCAACTATATCCTAACGATTTCTGCATTTTCCGGGTCCAGCCCACTCCATTTTATCCTATATCCGAGCATGGTGAGGGCCTGGCGGCACGCTACTATCCCATATTTCTCGAAGATCTTGAGGGCATCGCTATGCTTCGTCACACCTATCAGTTCGCCCTGGATCGTTTCGAGGACCTGGTTGCTGACAAGCTGGTCACCCAAAAGTGAATGGCCCGATTGACAAGGAATTAAATACTTTTCCAACAGAAACGGGAAAAGGGAGCTTAAGAAGTTCCCTATCGCAAATCACTGCGCTCCGTTGTTGCTAGTTAGCTTGGTCGTCGGACCTAATGCAAGGAGCTAACCACATTGATCATGAGTATGAAATTTAGATCCTGTAAAGTAGGAGAATTGAATGATCAAGGCTAGATTCATAGGAATTGACCGTCACATAGACTCACAAATTCCCGATCTCATGGGAGCAGCACGAGACGCAATAGCGCTTTGGGCACTATTCTCTGATACCCTAAAAGATGCCGACTGTGAACGACTTTTGGACCAGGAAGCCACCGTCGGGAACATACAGCGTGCGATAAGCGAAACTCTGGGTTCGGCGGAATCAGACGATCTGGTCGTTCTGACCTTTTCCGGTCACGGAACACATGACCATCGTCTCGTCGCTCATGACACAACGTTAGGCGATTACAATGCGTCTACTATCTCGATGAGCGATCTTGCTCGTCAATTCAAGGAGTCAAAAGCAAGAGCTGTGATCTGTATTCTCGATTGTTGTTTCAGTGGAGGTGCTCCGGCTCGTGTTCTTGACGACAGCCCGACAAGCCGGGACCTGCCTTTTGACCCCGAGAGCTTCTCAGGGAGTGGCCGTTTGATGATCACAGCAGCCGGCTTGGATGAGGCAGCCTACGAGCATCCTAATCGGCGCCATGGATTGCTGACGAAAGCCTTGATCGATGTGCTAACACAGGCGGAAGGAACTGTTAGCCTCGTTACTGCCCTGGCTAAGGCGCAAGACATTGTTCGGGCTGACGCTGCCGCAATGGGGATAACCCAGACCCCCGTCCTGTTTGGAATGATTGATGGCGGTTTGACGCTCCCGGCCTTACACCGGGGTGATAAGTTTCGGGGAGCTTTTCCGGAGTCCATTGCTGTGCGTGTCTCGGCTGATGTTTATGATCTTGCCACAGCCGGCATACCCAAGGCAGTGGTGGATGCTTGGGCGGAACGCTTCCCTGATGGACTTAATGATCTGCAAATTATGGCGGTTAACGAATACCAAATCCTTGATAGATCATCAGTTCTGGTGGTCGCTCCCACCAGCGCTGGGAAGACGTTCGTTGGTGAAATGGCTGCGATTCGTGCAATTTCAGAGGGGCGAAAGGTAGTCTTCCTTCTACCATATCGCGCGCTAGTCAATGAAAAGTACGAGAACTTCGAGGCGATCTACGCTGACCGACTAGGTCTGCGGGTGATCAGATGTTGTGGGGACTACCTCGATCAAACGGGGTTATTCTTAATGGGAAAGTTCGATATCGCCATACTCACTTTTGAGATGTTTCTCGCACTTGCTGTCGGGCATCCTCCAATTCTCCATCGCCTTGGTTTGGTCGTGCTTGATGAGGCACAGTTTATTGGCGACTCTCATCGTGGCATCTCTGTGGAATTACTACTAACCTATCTCCGCGCGTCTCGTCAGTGGGGCATTCAACCACAACTCATTCTTTTGTCGGCCACGATCGGGAACCTGAATCACTTTCATGAGTGGCTTGACGTGAAAGCCCTCATATCCGATTCTCGCCCGGTTCCGCTAGAAATCGGGGTACTTGACCGAGGCGGGATCTATGAGTATCTCAGTGTCGATGGCAAACATCTGACTAAACAGCTTCTTCCACCCCATATAATCCTTCAGCGAAGAAATAAGCCTAGCTCTCAAGATATGTTGGTCCCCTTGGTTCGGCTCCTTTTCGCTGACCAGAAGACCAGTGAAAAGGTCCTTATATTCAGAAATCAGCGCGGTGCCACAGAGGGATGCGCAAACTACCTTGCAAATGAACTTGGTCTACTGCCTGCAACATCAATCATTAGTTCTCTCCCTGCGCATGATCTGTCTGGCGCTTCTGCTGGGCTGCGCCGAGCCCTTGGCGGGGGTATAGCGTTCCACAACACAAATTTGACTCGAGATGAGCGTGTCCTTATAGAACGTGCCTTTCGTGATCCGGATAGTCCTGTGAAAGTTCTTGCAGCAACAACCACCGTTGCGGCGGGTGTCAACACGCCAGCATCCACCGTGATCATCGTCGAACATGGTTATCCTTGGGAGGGAACAACACTTTCAGCAGCTGAAGTAAAAAACATGGCAGGTCGTGCTGGGCGACTTGGCTTTCGGGAAACCGGAACGGCTATTATCTTTGCCGAATCGCCTCTCCAGCGTCAGCAATTGTTCCGCAAGTACGTGTTGGCCAGTCTAGAGCCAGTAACATCCTCATTCAAGGAAGAGGGGGTCGGAACGTGGGTCCTGCGTCTCCTTGCTCAAATCAAAGGCATACGAGAGGATGAGCTGATCAGCGTGATTGCTAATACCTATGGTGGCTACTTGCGTGCCCTGAATGATCCAGGATGGCAGAAGCGTCAGGAATCTCAGCTCGCTAAACTAGTGCCTCGGATGTTGGCGGATGGCCTACTTGAGCGAGACAGAAATATGCTTTCTCTCACTCTGCTTGGAAGAGCATGCGGTGGATCGTCGTTAACGCTAGAATCTGCTCTCCGGCTTGTGGAAATCTTGAAGAAAACCGCATCGACCAGTATCTCTCCTGAGAAGCTCATGGCGCTTGTCCAAGCCTTGCCAGAACTTGATGATCAGTATACGCCGCTATTCAAGAAGGGGCAGCTTGAATCTCGATGGGTTCGCGAGGTCGCAATTCGCTTCGGAAACGACACGGCGGTAGCACTTCAGCGATACTCGGGGGATGCCTGGGTGTATTATGCTCGAACCAAGCGTGCTTGCATCCTATGGGATTGGATCAATGGCGTGCCAATCAACGAAATGGAAAAGAACTACACAATCAATCCCCGCCAAGGTTCGGTGGCTGGGGGCGACATTCGGGCCATTTCAGATACAACTCGATTCCATTTGAGGTCGGCCTTCCAAATTGTCTCCGTGCTTGCTCCCGCTGATACACCCAATCCGGAGGTAACGGATGCTCTGATCCGTCAGCTGGAGACCGGGATTCCAGCGAAAGCGCTGGACCTGCTTTGCCTCCCGGTCTCTCTAGGGAGGGGCGAGTATCTTGCTTTATTTGGAGCTGGCGTGACTAGTGTCTCCGAAGTCTGGGTCATGTCGCCTGATCAAATCAAGACTGTTCTTGGCACAGAACGCGCAGAGCAACTTGAAAGACACCGCCCTACTCCACCATGATGGAAGAAAGGAGAGAGGCCGATAACAAGTATGTCAGTCTAGCACTCACCGAAAAAACACCTGGCCTGGTATGGTGTAATTTACTGGTACAGCCGGGGCAAGCGGGACAAGGCCTCGGTAGATATTTTTATTCTTATCCCACCTAATTATTTTTACCTCACCTTTTGCTGTCTCCTTAGCACTACGTCTTAGTAAAGAAAAATTGATAAAGCACATATCGGATTGAAAATTATAAGTAGTAGGCAAAATTTCTAGTTACTCAGTTACTTTGCCTGATAAGATATTTTTTGCAGCTGTGCGGGCATATCCTGGCGTAAAGCTTAATATCATCTTATCGACTTCTTCGACTCTGTTTCAGGCAACAAGGAGGAGGAGACGTAGTGCCTATTTATGCTGAGGCACATGATTGGTTGCCAAGATCTTGAAGAACCCGCTGCTGGTGGAAGAGAAGAGACGATATGAATTCTGGAATCCATTATTGTTTTCCGCTTTGGTCACGGTAGCTAATAGGATTTCTATTTAAAGAGATGGATGATTGGAAAGAGAGGTTTATGGAGCGCGTGCTGACATGACAATGATAGTAAATGAGAATCGTCTTCATGATTGGGTGTGTTCGAATAGCCGAGACGCGCAAGGCATGATTGTCGATCTTATTTATCGATTAGTCGCAGCATCATCACCTAATCCGAACGAACGACGCTTTCCGCTTGGGGACAGCATTGGGCAACCAGGACCAGACGGTGTACTTGATACTGATTTTGACTTCAAACCTTTTGTGCCTGAGGGGAAATCATATTGGGAAATTGGGGCATCTAAAGACGCCCAACAAAAGGCAAATGACGATTATGCAGATCGAACAAGATTGACTCCGGAAAAAGAACGACAAAATATATCTTTTATATTTGTGACGCCGTTATCTGGAAGAATTAGCTGGCAATACACGTGGAAAGAAGATGCCCAGGCCGCTTGGATAGATAAGAAAAAGAGGCTCAAAGAATGGAAGAATATTGACGTAATTGATGGAACGCGCCTGATAGATTGGCTAAGTTGCTTTCCCGCTGTCGAGCAATGGCTAGCTATCAAAATGGATATTCCTATGGATCAAATGGAAACCGTCGAGCAGCGTTGGGATATCTTGAAGGAGATCGGTTCTCCACCGCCGTTGATCCCTGAGGTCTTTCTTGCAAATCGCAGAGATGCATGCGATAAACTCAAGAATGTTTTTGAAGGTGAAAGGACAACGGTTCAGCTAAAGCTGGAAACGCATTTTCCTGATCAAGTAGCGAACTTCATTGCGGCCTATGTTGAAAGCATGGATACGAAAGATGCCAAATTGGAGGTGATTGGGCGCTGTCTAATCATTGAATCGTCCGAAGCTTGGAAGAAAATAATATCTATGCATGAACAACATTTTCTGATTGCCGACTTCAATCTAGATAATGATAATGGAACAAGATTGCTTGCTAAAGCCCGCAGAGAAGGCCATATTGTTGTCTATCGAGGATTGCCCGGCGGTATTCCACTTCCCCCCTCAAATCAGGCGTTGCTTCCGAACCCTAGGATAAATCAGATTCAGGTGGAGTTAGAAAAATCTGGCTATGGAATTATGCGAGCTCGAACTCTGTCGCAGAAGAGCGGTGGCAACTTAAGCTACTTATTAAGATTGCTTCAGAATTTTTCATGCATGCCGGAATGGGCTCAACGGACAGACGCTGCAGATCTCGCAATTGCAGAACTTCTCGGCGGCTGGAATGACCTGTCGGATGCGGATAAATCAATAACGGAGAAACTCTCGGGAAAAGCATATGGGGAGTGGATCAGGATTATGCATGAAATTTTATTGCGCCAAGACACTCCCCTAAATCATCTTAATGATATTTGGAAATTCAATGCGCGTTACGAAGGATGGTATGCGCTAGGCTCAAAACTGTTTGATGCAGACCTGGATCGACTTAAAGCGATTACTGTCGCGGTTCTGCGAGAACGAGATCCAAAATTCGAATTGCCGCCCGACAAGAGATTCGCAGCGAATGTTTATGGCAAAGTCCTTTGCCATTCATATCCGCTTCGAAGAGGGCTAGCAGAAAGCCTTGCTCTCATAGGCAGTCATCCAAGAGCGCTTAGATCTTGTTCCAGGGGCAAGGCCGAAACAACCGCTACTCTTGCTGTACGTGAGATCCTATCTAATTCTGACTGGGTCTTGTGGGGCAGCTTGAATGATCTTCTCCCGTTGTTGGCGGAAGCTGCTCCTGAAGAGTTTCTCAATGCAGTGGAAAAGGCATTGAAGTGCGATACCTGTCCATTCAATGCACTACTCGAGCAAAGAGGATCAGGGATTACTAGCTTCAATTACATGGCTGGACTGCTCTGGGCACTTGAGGATCTGGCTTGGGATACAGACTATCTAATCCGTGTAGTTGTTTTGCTTGGGGAGCTCGCTACGAAAGTAATAGACGGAAATCAGGGAAACACTCCGATGAATTCTCTTTCGACTATTCTTCTGCCTTGGTTTCCGCAGACTTGTGCAACTGTATTAAAAAGGAAAGCCGCGGTTAATATGCTTATTAATATGTTTCCAGAAGTGGCATGGAACCTGTTGCTAAGTCTTCTACCTCAATCTCATCAAATCTCATCAGGTTCATACAAACCAACATGGAGAGAGACAATTCCTGATGATTGGTCTGAAGGTGCTAAGCCTGAGGAATATCGGGAGCAGGTCATTGCGTATACAGATTTGGCAATAGGCATGGCAAGGGGCAATTACAAAAGACTTATCGAACTCGTCGATCGCTTGAATGATCTTTGGCCCCAAGCGAGAGCCCAGGTTCTTGACTATCTGGGTTCTGAGGCAATTGTTTCGATGCCAGAAGCAGAAAGAGTACGATTGTGGACAGAACTTGTTAATCTGGTTTCAAAGCACAGGAAATTTGCAGATACCATGTGGGCCATGAAGCCCGAGTACGTGGATGAGATTGCGACTGTTGCCGGAAGATTGGCACCTAATTCTCCTATTTATCTTCATCAGCGTCTCTTTGGCGTACGTGTTTTCGATCTGTATGAGGAACGAGGAGACTACAAGAAACAGCAAGATGCATTAGAGGATCGTCGGCAAAAAGCCGTAGAAGAAGTCTTCGCAGAAGGTGGGGTGGCTGCAGTCCTTGAATTTGCAAAGGCCGTTGAATCGCCATGGCATGTGGGATTTTCCTTTGCATTTATCATGCCAAGTGAAGACGAATCGATTGTGCTACCAGCATTGTTGGAGTCGAAGGACAAATCCATTTTGCAGCTTGCAGGCGGTTTCGTCTGGGGAAAATTTTGGACCCGCAAATGGCAATGGGTTGATCAGATCGACATTAGAGATTGGACCCCTGCGCAGAAAGGGCAATTTTTGGCATTTCTGCCATTTTCCTCAGATACATGGGAACGAGTGGCTCGGTACTTAGGAGAAGTGGAATCACCATATTGGTCCAAAGCGAGCGTGAATCCATCTGGAGATGATCAGAATCTTGAGACCGCTATCGATCGCTTGGTTGATAATGGGAGAGCACCAGAAGCCATGATATGTTTTGAGCAAATGCTGTATAAGAAGCGTGCTTTAGATAGTCGGCAGGCTTTCCGAGTACTTCGTGCCGTGCTTCAATCGCCGGAAGGCTTGCAAAAGGTGGATATCAACAATACGATTGGAGTCATAAAATCGTTACAGGATGATCCAAGTACGAATCCTTATGACATGTTTGAAATTGAATGGGCATTTCTTCCCCTGCTCGATGGATTTCATGGTGCCTCACCAAAGTTACTGGAACATCGGTTGGCTGATGATCCGGTGTTCTTTTCCGATGTCATTCGCCATGCATTTAGGTCAAAGAAAGAGGGTCGCCCGATTAAAGAACCTAATGAGGAGCAAAAGAATATCGCCGCAAGAGCATATCGTCTGCTTCACAATTGGAGAATTCCACCAGGAAGTCAGAAGTATGGAACCTATGATGGAGATGTGCTTACCGCTTGGCTTGAAAATGTCAAGGAAATCTGCCGCGAATCTGGACATCTCGACGTTGCACTCACAATGATCGGTCAAGTAATTTTTAATGTTCCATCTGATCCCGATGGATTTTGGATAAATCATTCTGCCGCAAGGGCACTGAATGATGATGAGGCAGAGCATATGCGGACTGGATTTCAAACGGCCGTAATTGCATCGCGTGGCGTTTATTTCTCTAGTGGCGGAGAGGAAGAACGAAGGTTGGCTTCGAAGTACCTATCACGTGCCGATAAATCTGAGGATAGTGGCTATCACCGCCTGGCCACTACTTTTAGAGAAGTAGCGGCGTTTTATGAAGGTGAAGCTGAACAGGAGGCATCCAGAGCCCTATTTGGTGAATAGCGATTAATCAATCGTTTAAAATCAGATACATGTCTTTATGCGGATTCAATGTACAAGACGAAGGTCAAAGCTTTTCTTTGCTTGCAGGCAAAGTGCTTAATGCTTATCAGAATTTCAGTTAATGAGTAACTCAGAATTTTGCTTTGCCAAAATTAAGCGCTGTCCTAGTATCATAACAAATGAATATTTTATATGTGTCCCCTGGTAGATATTTAATTTTAATCACCAATAATCCGATAAGTCTCTAAGTTCCATGATCCACCCATTTCTGAAGTAATAGTTGATCTTTTTGGGCGATGTATCTTGTTGGCCGTTTGAGTTTTCGCACAATACGACAGGTAACCGCTTGATTTAACCAGGCACGCATTTGCATGGGTTGAACATTAAATATTTCCGCTAGCTCTTTTTCAGTCCTAGCTGAATGCAGTTCTGCCTCTATAAACGGCCAAACCTTAGGAAACAGATCCAATGTCATCTTCGGTTCCACAGCCTTGGTACTTATCGTGCGTTCTAGGTCGTCTGCTTTTTTTGGGGGACATTCAAGATTAATTATATTTTCATTTTTCAAATCAATCTGGATCTCTGTACGACTAAACGAAAAGCTATTGTTTTCAAGGAACTCCATAAATGTATTTTCATCGCTCAATGATGTATTTTTTATTCCTATGGCTCCCTCCTCAATCAAACGACGGTTTCCGTCGGGAATACCCTCTCCCTCATATACAAAGATAGGGACCCATTTTTGCTTCAGATTTTCTATTGCTCCTGCCCAGGTACCGCCTTTCATGAATGCAGAACTTACCACCAGTGCCCAATCACTCAAACAATAGACTAACCTATTGCGACTCATTGCGTTTCCAACATTGAAACTGGCCCTAGGATCATATGGAGAAACCAGAATTAAAGTGCCAGCGCGCAGATACTGGCGATATCTACTGGAGACTGCCGATCTCGCCAGACTATCCGCCAAAACTCCTACGACATATCCCCCCTCTGACAAAGCTGAAGTCATTGCTTCTCGATCGACACCTCGCGCCCCGCCAGAGATAATTTGTATTTTTCGATGAGAACATAGACTTGCAGCTTTGCGTGCTACAGCGATCCCATTTGCATCCACATCGCGTGATCCAACTACAGCTAATCCGCCTTTGGAAAGGATATCACGATTTCCAGCACCGTAAATTAATGATGGTGCCGTATTGCCCAACCTAGTTTTCCAGCGCGGGGGGTAATCTTTATCATACTGGCTTATGACCCAAAGACCTTTGTTCATCCAGCTCTCTACATCAAGCGCTAAAGCAGCGCCACGATTGAGAAGTGCACGCAAGCGTCGTGACTCGATTTTCTTGGGACCTATTTCCTCAAATCTTGCATAGATTTCTTTATGCATCAATTCTGCAGGACTAAGAGACTGACTATCTAGCCATTTAGCAACTTCATTAAATTCCCTCGAAGTCAAAGGCTGAGGAAAATCTCCCCTATCCTGTCCCAAGCTACCGCACAGTAATAAAATTGCCTGAGTATCAAGGCCTAAGATGGGATCGCTCATGAGTTATCTCCAACGCCTGCATCTGCCAACGCTAGAGGTAAGACAGGGCCGCTGCCAGCAGCTCTCAATAATGCGGCGAGTACCGTGAATGTCCAGCGGGAGTCCACCATGTCATCTACCAAGAGAACTGAATCGCTTCTTATCAAATTATTTTCTATCGCAAATGCACCAGCAAGATTGCGTGCCTGCTGATAGCTGTTCTTCATTCGCTTCTGAGGCTCAGTATCACGTATTTTTCGTATGCACACAATAAAAGGGAGACACAATGCATTAGCCAATTTTCGCGCAAAATTAGGGACAAGCGTCGGATGGTTCAACGATGGAACACATGTTACCCAAGTCGGCATAGGGTTCGGACGCCAGCGTTCTTTTAACATTTCCACTACTCCATCAACAAGAGCATCGTCGAAATGTCCTGCCATCTTCCCTTCTTTAACCATATTTCCCCATCCGGCATCCCCCCATACAGAAAGCGCTCTTCCCTCTTCCGCCTTTAATTCAGACGGAATGTTTCCATGCCATTGATATATTGCAAGCGCATCACCTGATGGCCATTGGCGACGAGCCTCTATTGTTTGTTCGTTCCTGCGCAGGAATAGAGTTGCCTTGCTAGTGAGTTCTTTTGAACAAGTTTCTGGTAGTAGTGTTTTACCTATACAGACTGCGCATCGGCCACACCGGGCAGGATTAGGGTCATCTAATTCTCGTTGTAGAAACGCCATCAAGCAACTTTTACTTTTCATGTAAGTCTGCATGCGATTCTGCTCATCATGACGAATCGAGGTCATTTTCTCAATTCTTCCTCGATCCATCTTATAGTCAATAGCTGTGGCATGCCATTTTCTCCCATCTTTAATCACCGGCGAAGGTGTCTCCACTGAAATGATTTTTAGCACCTTCTCAATCTGACCTCTAGACAAGTTAAGTCGCTGCTCAATCATAGGAACTGAGAGCCCGTCATCGGCCCGCTCAAGCGCCTCAAGCAATAATGTCACATGGTTTTCAGGCGGAAAAGCTGTCTGAATAAAATATTCATTGATCTCATCATCCTCCTTGCCGTACAGCAGCACCCCATAGGCGGTATCAAGTGCTCTGCCTGCTCGCCCCACTTGTTGATAGTAGTGCACGACAGAGGCGGGACGCTGAAAGTGAATGACAAAACCCAGATCAGGCTTATCGAAACCCATACCTAATGCAGTTGTTGAAACTAGCACCTTAATCTCATTATCTAGCAGTCTCTGTTCCAATTCCTCACGCAGAGATGTTTCCACAACACCAGAATAATCATGCGCATCTATTCCTTGGGATCGTAGCCAGAATGCCAATCGCTGTGCATCCCTGATCGTGAGAGTATAGATAATGCCGCTGCCCGGTAATTGCGGCACTCTCTCCGCCAACCAAGCCATTCTTTCAGCCTGGTTAGAAAGATGAATATTCTGAAGACAAAGACTCTTTCGTAATAGTGCTCCTCGAATCACTATAATGCTTTCACCAATCTGGCCCACTATATCCTTTACAACTCGATTGTTGGCCGTGGCCGTGGTAACGAGAACGGGAATGTTATTAGGGAGGACTTGGAGAATACGCGATATTCGGCGATAGTCAGGACGAAAATCATGACCCCAGTCAGAAATACAATGTGCTTCATCTACGACGAAAAGCCCAATCGTTCCCGCTATGGGCAGCAACACTTTCTCCCGAAAATCCTCATTTGCCAATCGCTCTGGTGAGACCAGCAAGATATCAACGTCGCCCTCTCTAAGTTGTTCTTGCACCTTTTGCCATTCTTCACGATTGCTGGAATTTATGGTGCGAGCTAGCAATCCAATCCGCTCTGCAGCTAGCATTTGGTTACGCATCAACGACAACAACGGAGAAATCAGGAGTGTTGGCCCAGCACCCTGATCACGAAGTAATCGGGTAGCCAGGAAATAGACGATACTCTTGCCCCAACCGGTGCTCTGGACCATAAGAATTTTAGCCTGCTTGCATACGAGTTGTTGAATAGTCTCCCATTGATTTTCACGAAACTCCGCAGTTGGATTATTCAATGATTGCCGAAGGAGGTTTTTGGCTTTAAGCTGGAGAGAAGGCATCATATCATCATATTACTCCTAGGTCGAAATTAGTAATGTCCATTAGGTAAATAACTATCTTTGTTTTTCTGCGCTCAGTCAAACAAAGGCGGCGCACCTCGGCGCAAGCTGCAAAGCACCACGCGACAAATCGATCAAGCTTTTAATGGAGCAATCTTGCTCGTAAGAGTCGTGCGGAAGTCCCATCCTATGCCTATTTCAATCTTACCAGTAAAAAATGCACTGTAATTATTGTATTCAACGCTATCTCCTGCAATGTCTCATACCGGGGGTTTCTTAGAAATTTAGGGTACCATATCAGAATAATTTCGATGTGCACCTCATCGACAGACCAAGACCCACTTCGCGTTCATGGGCTTCTTTCATCTCCTTTGCCAGCTTTGGCCTCTAGGCCTTCGGAGATCACTAGCATCTCGTTGCAAGTGAAAAGAGTGAGAATTCCATTCTTTTAGGTCTGAAGCTGCTGGAAGGCGGTTTGGATGGTGGTATTCTCATCGGCTGCATTCTTAAGCCCTGTGACGGCCATGGGTAGGCGTTTACGAAGATCACGATATCTGGCCTCAGGTTCTGGCCTTCGATAACGGTAAACTGGTTAACGACCAGGAACTCGTTGTTCTTTGGGTTCTCGAAATCCACCAGTAGGGAGTGATCCCTGGTGGTAAAGTCGTCCTTGCGCTAGCGTTCCACAGCCACACCTTCGATGAGCATGCAATAGAAGGTCCGGTTATTGGCCATGGGCGAGGAGTATTCGAGGCGGGTGATTTTGCGCAGGCCTCATCTTGAGCATCGGCTGGAATGGTGGGACTGAGGCGGTGGAGAGTATCATGGAGTGACGTGTGAGGAGAACCTCATGGAAGAATTCGCGCTCGGCCTGGCTCCCTGGGGCGATGTCGGGACAGAAGATGAAAGTGTAACCAAGGGAGGCTAGCCAAGAGAGGACGGATTCTTCGACGAGGGATTCAGTTAACTGGCTCAGGATTCAGCCTGGATTCTAGTTTCACGTCACTCATACGAAGTTCGATTTTGCGCACAATATATTTTGACGAGAGTCAACCATCGGTCATACCAATACCATGTGTTTGCCACTTGTACACCGAGCCCCTTTCCTGGATTTTTGCCGTCTTCGTTTTGCCAAAGCAAAGTGTGGTGATGCATATTGAATTTGGAATAGCCTTCGGTGTTCATCATTTGTACAATTTGACTCGGTAGGTACTTAGGCTTTTCAGTTTCTTTGATAAGAGTATATTGGGCGTTTACCTTTTCAGCAAGAGACGAATCAGCTTTCACAAACTCGATGACTTTATCTGCTTGTCCCTTGGTGTTTGCAGTTTTTGCTACGAATAGCACTCTATACGCGTACTTTGGGCTATTAAACTCCTGATCGGTTAACTGGCCGTCAAAACCTTCAACGTATTTCTGAATATTAGATGGAAGGTCGTTATTATCTGACAACTGGTCAATTTGTTCATCGGATATCGATGAGAATTGCAGACTGAATGCTAAATGTCTGTCTACTCCGTGCATTTCACCAAAAAATTGTTTAATATACTGATTATAATTTAGGCAACATGCTTGAAATCTTGCACTCAGATAATCATCAATCTGCGTAGTCATTTGATGCTCAATTTCGTGGCGCAGCCCTATTAAAAATCTTAAATTATTTGCTGTATCTTTATCCACAGGGCAATTACCATCATTTAGGCATCTCTCAAGTTCCCAGTACTTGAATGCACCTCTTTTCGTTTTATCATACTTTTTACGACCATTTTTCTCTTCAAAGTACCTATAATCTGTTTTCATATCACGGTAATATGCATGTAATAGATATGTCCACGCAATAATCATTAAAACTATATATATTTCTGATTTGAACATTATATTAGGATTGTTGAAGATTTGGACGGCTGCTAGAGTTGATTCGCGCGATTTCTTGACCAATTCATTCTTAATTGAGCCAACTCGCCTATTGTGTCTCGCTGTCATGATTGAACCCCTGTTAGGATATCTCCAGAAAGATGATTTGGCAGATTGATGCGTTTGCCTCTTGCCATATCATACACACTCCATGATCGCGAATCAGATTCCAGGTACATTCACATTGTACGAAGATATCATCCTCGTTTTCTACGATACGATCTCTAAATTCCTCCTAGGTCTAGATTATTGCGGTCAATACTCTTGGATCGCTGGCATGGCTCTGCTATTTAGCAGTCCTGATCGAATCTCGCGATCATTCAAAGCGCGAAGTTCGAGGCAATTTCTTTGTTAATCTAGCTTGATTACAGATAATGGAGTGAAAAATCTTATTATCCTACAAAACAACATGATACTCTCCAAAGATTAAGACCGTAGTATGTGTTGTATGTGTTTAGGTGCAGCATAGTAGGTCGATAGATACTGTTTTCCAGTTCAGTGAGTATATTAGAAATCGATATCAATGGCTCCTGCGCAAAAAATTGGCTCTATATGATTTCGCCGTGATGGAAGCGCGTAAATGTACTTCTATATGCTGATTATAATGAGCTAAACACATAGTATGTGTTCGGATACACTGTTGCAACCTAAGTTCTCTTCTCAGCCTAACCTCATCCTGCCTTAATACCACGATTGCTATTAAAGCTAATTGTACCGGTAATAACTTCTAAGTTGCAAGCTGCGGGGCATTCATTAAAATAAAGGCCGAGCATTCTCCTGTCTGCCGTACTTCGCCCATACTGCTGTCGAATAGAGTTGCCTGGAATTCAACGCAATGTTTATATAGAAGCTCAAACAACATCTAGCTGTTAAATTAGTATTTGTTGAGGTTAATTAATGGCAGGACAATTCAGCGGCACACCAATATACATTCTCAGAGAAGGCAGCCAGAGGACTGCTGGAAGAGATGCACAGAGATCGAACATCATGGCAGCCAAGGCTGTAGCTGGCGCTGTGAGGACCACACTCGGCCCCAAGGGCATGGACAAGATGCTGGTAGACACCATGGGCGATGTTGTGATCACCAATGACGGCGTTACCATTCTTAAAGAGATGGATATTGAGCATCCTGCGGCCAAGATGATGGTGGAGATTGCCAAGACCCAAGACCAGGAAGTCGGGGATGGCACGACCACTGCAGTTGTGCTGGCCGGTGAATTGCTCAAGCAAGCTGAGGAGCTGCTGGAGCAGGAGATTCATCCTACGGTAATTGCAGCAGGATACAGAGCTGCGGCAGACAAGTCAATGGAGATTCTCAAGGGGCTGGCAGTAGAGGTCTCGGCAAAAAATGTTGATCTTCTCAGAAAGATCGCAGTTACTGCCATGACCGGCAAGGGCTCACAATCGGCTCGCGATGAGCTGGCGGAAATGGCGGTTCGAGCAGTCCAGTCTGTCGTGGATGCGGATGGTACTGTCGATACCGACAACATCACCGTGGAGAAGAAGGTCGGTGGCGGAATCACCGATTCCATGATGGTGAGCGGAGTGGTCATTGATAAAGATCGGCTTCACCCCAACATGCCCAAGTCCGTCACCTCTGCCAGGATTGCTCTCCTGAATGCAGCTGTGGAGATCGAGAAGACGGAGGTTGATGCCAAGATTCAGATCACCTCCCCGGATCAGCTGCAGGCTTTCCTGGATCAAGAGGAGAACATGCTCAAGGGCATGGTCGATAGGATCGCGGCCACCGGCGCCAATGTACTCTTCGTTCAGAAGGGCATAGATGACCTGGCACAGCACTTCCTGGCCAAAGCAGGCATTTACACCGTGCGCCGCATCAAGAAGAGCGACATGGATAAGCTGGCGCGTGCAACTGGCGGAAGAGTCGTCACCAGCATTCATGAGATCTCCAAGGATGACCTGGGCAAAGCCGGCCTGGTTGAGGAGAGGAAGGTCTCCGATGAGAAGATGACCTTCGTGGAAGACTGTGAGAATCCCAAGTCCGTATCCATCATTCTGCGAGGCGGAACTGAGCACGTGGTCGATGAGCTGGACAGGGCCATGGAGGATGCTCTGCGCGTTGTGGGCGTAGCAGTGCAGGACAAGCTCCTGGTTGCCGGCGGCGGCGCACCTGAGGTAGAGCTGGCTCTGAGGCTTAGAGCCTATGCTTCCACAGTGGGCGGACGCGAGCAGCTGGCCATTGAGGCTTTTGCCAATGCCATGGAGGTCATACCCAAGACCCTGGCTGAGAACGCAGGCCTCGATCAGATCGATTCCCTGGTATCTCTGAGAAGCCAGCACGAGAAGGGAGTAAAGACTGCCGGTCTGGACATGGACACCGGCAAGCCTGTGGACATGCTGTCCCTCGGCGTGGTCGAGCCTCTGCGGGTCAAGACCCAGGCCATCAACTCAGCAGCCGAGGCTGCCATCATGATTCTGAGAATCGATGATGTCATTGCCTCTAAGTCCGGCGGACCGGGCGGAATGCCTGGCGGCGCTGGCGGCATGCCCGGCGGTATGGGCGGCGAGGACTTCGAGTAGAGTCCTAGCATCTTTTTTCACATCTCTTTTTTCTAGGCATAAATTCATATATTATAAATATTAATTTTATGATTATCATATCTTTCTAACAAGAAATATCCTCCAAGACATCTTTTCAGCTTGAAGACGAGCTCCTGGAAAGCGTGCGGGAGCAGTTCCGGGGCTTTGAGGATGAGCTGAAAGATTGAGAAATTAAGGCGAGACTGCTGAAAATGCTGCCGGAATTTTTTTGCCCACCATTGAGCCCTGGGGCGAGACGGTCCAGCCTTCCGCCAGCACATGAATTCGGTCGGAGAGACAAATCTATCCAAAGAGCTAGTTAGCGCCAAGCCAAGAGCTACATCCCAATCATCACTATTTGGCTTATCTCTCAAAACATAGATAGATAAGCAAATAATAGCATTCTCACAAAGGAAGGTTTAGCTCATGTCCAACACAGAGAAGTTTCTAAAAGAGGCATTTGCCGGCGAGTCGCAGGCCAATCGCAAGTACAGCGCTTTTGCAGCCAAGGCGGATAAGGAAGGATTTGCCCAGGCGGCCAGGCTCTTTCGGGCAGCGGCGGCAGCAGAAGAGGTTCATGCCGCAAATCATCTGCGCGTCCTGAAAGGCATCAAGTCCACCAAAGAGAATCTGCAAGCGGCAATATCCGGAGAGGACGAGGAATGGGAAGCAATGTATCCGCAAATGATTTTGGCGGCCCAGGCGGAAGGCAATAAGGCAGCAGAAACATCCTTCCACTATGCTAACGAGGTGGAGAAGATTCATTCCCGGCTCTACAGAAAGCTGCTGGCCGATCTGAGCCCGAGCCAGGAGACCTTCCCCTACTACGTCTGCCCCTACTGCGGCAATACGGTGGAGCGAGAAGCGCCCGGCGTCTGTCCCGTCTGCGGAGCAGAGGGCAAGCTCTTCATCAGAGTGGACTGAAATACTATGAGCATTGATTTGAAAAATCCCGGTCGGGAAAGTCTTGACAATGAAGTATTAAAGAACATTTATTCCCGCCGCTCGGTGAGAGATTATCTTCCCGATAATGTGCCGGACGACGTGATCCGGGAGCTTATTCGGGCTGCAACCTATGCTCCGAGCGCAGCCAATATGCAGCCCTGGCGCTTTGTGGTAATAAAGAACAGAGAGCTGATAGCAAAGCTCTCCGGCAAAGCCAAAGAGCTGTGGATGCAGCAGGCTGGCAAATCCTCCCGGCCGGAACTCAAGAGTCTGGCCAATATGGTCTCCCGACAGAGCTTCGATATCTTCTTTAACGCCCCGCTCCTCATAATGATATTCTCTGATTCCGATGCCTTTTCTCCAGAAATCGACTGTGCTCTGGCCGGAGAGAATATGATGCTGGCTGCTCGATCATTGGGATTAGGAAGCTGCTGGATCGGTTTGGCATCTCCATTGGGCCAGGATCCGGCGATCATGGCCGATCTGGGCGCTACGGATAGATATAAGCTCGAAGGCTCTCTCATCTTCGGCTATCCGGTAAAATTGGACCAGAAAGCCCCTAAGAGAGATAAAGATGTGATCCTGAAGTGGATAGAATAACGTACGGACAGAGAATGCATGGGAGAATCCGGAATTGACGGATAATAAATTGCAGAAAGATGAATGGAAGGAGAATTCTATCAGAGTAGATCTTGTGCGATCCTGGCAAGAGGAAGAGATCGTGCATCTCTATCGTGCGGCAGGCTGGTGGAAGGAGGAGATGGATGCCGGCCGGATCAACGATTTAATCCGGGGAAGCTTTCTATTCGCCGTGGCGATTGATATTTCTACCGGCAGGGCCGTGGGAATGGGCCGTGTGATTTCCGATGGCATTGCAGACGGGTATATTCAGGATCTGGTGGTGCAGGGCGACAAGAGGAGTTGGGGAGTGGGGACAATGATTCTTGCCAGGCTTTTAGAGGAGTGCAGGATTCGTAAGATCACCTGGATCGGCCTGATCGCAAAACCAGGCAAAGAAGATTTCTACAGGTCACTGGGATTTGCGCCCATGCCCGGACATGTGCCCATGCTCTTTAATGAGGAGGCAAGAGGATGCTAGGTAATGCAGACTTTCGGCCCGTCACACTCTCTGACCGGGATTTCTTTAGCAGGCATTATCAGAGCTATCCCCAGGAACACAGCGATAATACCTTCACCAATATGGTCTGCTGGAATGACTATGCCCATTACAGGTACGCCTACCTGGATGGCTGCATTGTGCTTAGCAGCACCATCGCAGAAATGACACGTTACCGCCCTCCCATTGGTCCCAGAAATCCACAGCTTCTTGCAGATGTCCTGAGGCTTGCCTCCAAGAGCGAAGAAGAGTATCCGTTTGTAATCCTGGACCTGGATACAAAAGATTGGATGGCCGGGCTCTATCCGGATCTTCAATTCCATGCAGAGAGGAAGTACTTTGACTATGTCTATCTGGCCTCGGATCTGTCGGAATTGCCGGGTAAGAAATTTCTGACCATTCGTCACCAGCTTAACAAATTCCAGAAGACGTGCATGCCCCAGGTAGAGATGATACGCGAAGAGAATCTCGGCGAGATCGAGGATTTCCTGGACCTGTGGTGCGATTGGAAGGATTGCGACTCCGATCCGGTGCTCGCCGGCGAAAAGGAGGCAGTGTCCTTTGCCTTATCTCATTATAATGAGTTGCAGATCTCAGGACTTGCCATCCGCGCCAATGGCAAGATCGGGGCCATGTCCCTCTTTGAAGGTTTAAACAGAGATACAGCTCTGGTGCATTTCGAGAAGGGGCTGCCGGATTGCAAGGGAATTTATAGGGCCGTCAATGCTGAGACTGCCAGAGTCCTGGCTAAAGATTACAAATACATCAATCGTGAGAGCGACATGGGCGTAGAAGGCATACGCGAGGCGAAGACACGATATCATCCCCATCACATGGCTATGGTATATATGCTCAGAAGGGATGAGCTGGAGCAGTTATTTTGATGAGTGCTACCCCTGTTAAAAAGATATGCTATATGTTAATCTAGAAGCTCGTAGACTGCTCTCGCCGGGATATTCAGAATTCGCGTGGTTATTTCGACGAAGAGATCTTCCTGCTGCATTCTATCCATTCCGAATTTATCATCCAGGGCCAGTCTCTCCATATCGAGAGCAATAAGCCTCTTCTGAATCTGGGCAATTTTGTAGTGATTTCCCAGACACGCAATAATATTCATGAAGTATCCGATACTGCGTGGCTTCTCTGATGATAGATTCTTGATCAAGCCGCACTCGGTACCGTAGGGATGGGGCTTAAGTCCCCTTTCTCTGCCTTCAAAGTAGTAGGGCAGCCAGATCTTCTCTCTGCTGCCGGATATCTTGTGCTCGCAACCAGACATCTCTTTAATCCCTCGTTTCTAATTAGGATTATAAATTCGAAGCATTAAAACTTTTTGCAGCGTGGCTGTGAGCATGGAGTAGGTCCCTGGTGGATATAGTCTCCTGCCAATAATCCTTTTTCGTAAAAGATACTCTCAATCTTTTTACTGTTCTTCTAAATTCTGCCATATTGGTATTAGCAAAAAAAGAGAGTTAAATTAATAAATTATTATTATAAATTAGATAGAAGCAAGATAAAAACATGATGTGTAAGCTATTCCTGCGCGAATGAGGATAATAATAGCAACTAAAAAAGGGAGGGTGATATCCCACTCACAGATCAATGCGTGGGATATTCTCAACGGATTCTGGGTTGGCCAGAGCAGATAGGTCTCCGGTCTCCTTTCCAAGGGCCTTGGCCTTGATGACACGGCGCATGATCTTGCCGGATCTGGTCTTGGGGACATCCTTGACGAAGTAAACCTTGTCTGGGTAAGCGACCGGGCCCAGTACCTTGCGTACGTGGGTGGAGATCTCCTTTGCAAGCTCTGGAGACTCGGCGACGCCATCCCTGAGAATGACGAAGGCCACGATCTTCTCGCCCTTGACTTCATCGGGCTGGCCGACAACGGCTGCCTCTGCGACCTTGGGGTGAGAAACTGCGGCGGACTCGACCTCAGCGTTGGAGATTCTGTGTCCGGCTACCTTCAGCACATCATCGATTCTGCCCTGGATCCACCAGTAGCCATCCTTGTCGCGGGTGGCCTTGTCTCCAGCCAGGTATGTGCCGGGCTTGATCTGCCAGTACATGTCCCAGTACTCCTTCTTGTACCTGACTTCATCTCTGAAGAAGGCACGCAGCATGGATGGCCAGGGAGCCTTTTGGACGATGTTGCCACCGTATCCCAGTGGCACGGAATTGGCATCCTCGTCGAAAATATCGGTGTTCATGCCGGGCAATGGGAAGGTAACTGATCCGGGCTTCTCGGGGGTCATGGCCAATGGGGCGATGACGTGGCATCCGGTCTCAGTCTGCCACCAGGTATCAATGATGGGGGCCTGGTCGGCGCCGATGTTCTTCCTGAACCACATGTAGGCTTCTGGGTTCAGTGGCTCGCCCACAGATGCCAGAATTCTGACGGTGGACAGGTCGTACTTCTTCACAAAGGCCTCGCCGGTCTTCATGAACATCCTGATGGCGGTGGGTGCGGTGTAGAATACGGAGACGCCGTACTTCTCAATGATGGACCACCAGCGGCCCAGATCTGGGAAGTCGGGGGAGCCTTCGTAAAGAATGCTGGAAGCGCCCAGGCAAAGTGGACCGTAGACCACGTAGCTGTGGCCGGTGATCCATCCGCAGTCTGCGGTGCACCAGAATACATCATCGTCGTGAACATCCAGTACCCAGGAGGTTGTCTGAGCGGGACAGACGGCATATCCACCGTGAGCGTGCTCAATACCCTTGGGCTTGCCGGTGGTTCCGGAGGTGTAGAGAATGAATAGCCTGTCCTCTGGATCAAGCTGAGCGGTCTCGCACTGAGCGGACTGGCCGGCTACGAAGTCATCATAGTAGACATCGCGTCCTTCAGTCATAGGTACGGAGACGCCGGTTCTCTTGACGACTACTACCTTCTTGACGGAGGGGGCAGTCTTCATGGCTTCATCCACATTGGGCTTGAGGGGCAGGGGCTTTCCGCGCCTGTAGAAGCCGTCAGCGGTGACGACAACCTTGGCCTCGGCATCATTGACCCTGCTGTTCAGGCCACCAGAGGAGAATCCGGAGAACACAATTGTGTGGATGGCTCCAATCTTGGCGCATGCCAGCATGGTGATGGGCAGCTCAGGGATCATGGGCAGGTAGGCAACGACTCTGTCTCCCTTTTCTACACCAACGCTCTTCAGGGCGTTGGCCATCTTGTTGACCTCTCGGTACAGCTCGTAGTAGGTGATGGTCCTGTTATCGCCCACGGGCTCGCCGATGAAGTAGTAGGCAACCTTGTTGCGGTTTGCAGACTTGGCATGCCTGTCTACGGCGTTGTAGGCTACGTTGATCTTGCCGCCGGTGAACCACTTGAAGTAGGGCTTGCCGGAGTCGTCGAGAACCTGGGTGTAGGGCTGGTACCAATCAGCATAGGTCTGAGCCATCTCATCCCAGAAGTCAATGTAATTATCGGAGCACCATTTGCGCATCTCCATCTCAGTCTTGAAGCCCTTCTTCTTCATCCACTGAAATGCGTTGGAGTGCTCAACTATCCACTGCGGGGTGTTGAAAATCCTGGTCTCTTCCTGCAGAGCAGATGTTTTTGCTGTGTCAGCCAATTTCATACCTCCTTAAGATCAAGTGTTTCCCCAATCGGTGTCTTCGGGCCTATTTGTGTAGAATCATTGCTTAAACCTCTCTTTTGCTCTTGCCCAGACCACCATCCGACAAAGCGCGGAATGATTTTGGGAAACATCGGCTCAAAACCTACCTGATCATTTATAAAGTTATCGCGATACAAATCATAACGATCTATAATCATAATGATTTTTAGCCAAAAATAACGCTTTTTGAAGATAATTGGCTATGATATGGATAATAATTAACATTATTCGGGAATGCCAGCTGAAAATCGATTTGATGCAGAACACTTGGCTCAATGATAATCACAATAAAAAATAAAAAAAGAATTTTTCCGCTCACTTGATGAGCGGAATGGCTTCGACGGATTCTGGGTTGGCCAGAGCGGAGATGTCACCTGTGGGGTTACCCAGAGCCTTGGCCTTGATGACGCGGCGCATGATCTTGCCGGACCGGGTCTTGGGCACATCGTTCACGAAGTAGACGGACTCAGGATAGGCCACGGGACCCAAAACGGAGCGCACGTGCTTGGACAGCTCCTTATCGAGACCTGCAGTAGCTTCAATGCCTGTCTTGAGGATAACGAAGGCCACGATGACCTCACCCTTGACCTCATCGGGCTTGCCGATAACGGCTGCCTCTGCGACCTTGGGGTGAGATACCAGGGCGCTCTCGACCTCAGCATTGGAGATTCTGTGTCCTGCTACCTTCAGCACATCGTCGATTCTTCCCTGGATGGTGAAGTATCCATCCTTGTCCTTGGTGGCCTTATCGCCGGCCAGGTAGGTGCCGGGCCTGATCTGCCAGTACATATCCCAGTATTCCTTCTGATATCTGACAGTGTCTTTGTAGAAGGCCCTGAGCATGGACGGCCAGGGTGTATTGCTTACGATGTTGCCTCCGGAGCCTGGCGGTACGGGGTTGGCGTCCTCATCCAGGATATCCACGTTAAAGCCGGGCAGCGGGAATGTTGGCGATCCGGGCTTCAAGGGAGTAATGGGCAGAGGCGAAACCAGGAAGCATCCGGTCTCAGTTTGCCACCAGGTATCCATGATCTGCAGCTTGCCGGCGCCGAAGTTGTTTCTGTACCAGATCCATGCCTCGGGATTGATGGGCTCGCCCACAGATCCAAGCAGCCTCAGGCAGGATATGTCGTGCGTCTTGGGCCACTGGTCGCCCGCCTTCATGAACATTCTCACCGCAGTGGGCGCTGTATAGAGTACTGACACCTTGTTCTCGCTGATGATCTTAAACCACCTGCTGAAGTCGGGATAGTCAGGGGACCCTTCATAGATCATGCTCGTGGCGCCAAGGCAGAGCGGTCCATAGACTACGTAGCTGTGGCCGGTGATCCATCCAACGTCTGCTGTGCACCACCAGACATCGGTGTCCTTGATATCAAAGACCCAGGAAAGCGTCTGAGCGGGTGTAACGCAGTATCCGCCATGAACGTGCTCAATACCCTTGGGCTTACCGGTAGTTCCAGAGGTGTACAAGATAAACAGCCTATCCTCGCCATCCATCTTCTCGCTCTCGCACACATCGGATTGCTTGGCTACCAGGTCATGGTACCAGATATCTTTTCCAGCCTTCATGGGAACATCGATGCCTGCTCTCTTCACCACTACGATATTGGTGACGCTTGGGGTATTAGCCGTTGCCTCATCCACATTGGGCTTGAGTGGCAGTGGCTTGCCGCGCCTGAAGAAGCCGTCGGTAGTAATTACTACCTTGGATTCAGCATCGAGGACCCTGCTGTTAAGGCCACCGGAGGAAAATCCGGAGAAGACCACACTGTGTATGGCACCGATCTTGGCACATGCCAGCATGGCAATGGGGGTCTCGGGGATCATGGGCATGTAGATGCTGACTCTATCGCCCTTGCCAACTCCCAGGCTCTTGAGGCCGTTGGCAAACTTGTTGACCCTCTTGGCCAGATCTGCATAGGTGATCTTCTGGGTAGGCTGATCGACGGGCTCTGGGACAAATATGTAGGCTACCTTGTCCTTTTTAGCGCTCGCAGCATGTCGATCCACTGCATTGTAGGCTACATTTATCTTGCCGCCCACGAACCACTTGGCATAAGGCGGCTGCCAGTTGAGGACCTGAGCATAAGGCTCAAACCAATCTGCATAGGTCTTAGCCATCTCATCCCAGAATGTGATGAAATTCTGGCCGGTCCAGGCGCGCATCTCACGTTCGCTCTTGAATCCCTTCTTCTTCATCCAAGCCATGACATTAGAATTCTCAACGAGCTCCTTGGACGGCTCGAATACTCTCGTCTCCTCATAAAGAACAGACGTTGTTGCTTTTTGCTCAGCCAATTTAGTAACCTCCGTTTGAATCCCCACGTCTTCCCCAACTCCCCATAAATCACCAGAATGCCTGCCCAAAGGCCGGGGGACAGCCATCCCGCACGATTTTTTCATGATATTCCAAGACCGAAAAGCCTGGCCACGGGAGTTATCGGGAATAATGTAGCGATCGATAATTATCCTGGTTTTTCATTTATAAAGTTGTCGAGGTAACTTCAATTAATGTACAATTATTATCATTATTAATCAAATTAATAGCTAAATTCTAACATTATTTCAGCAACTTTGAGTTAATATGACGCCCAAAAGTTATTGCATTTTCGGCAAAGACTAAATGAAAGATTAATAGAAAAAGGAAAAAAGAATGGGCCCGCTCAGGTGATGAGCGGAATAGCATCGACGGCATCTGGATTAGCCAGAGCGGATACGTCTCCAGTAGGCTGGCCCATTGCTTTGGCCTTGATGACGCGGCGCATGATCTTGCCGCTCCTCGTCTTGGGCACGTCCTTGACGAAGTAAATCGCCTCAGGACTGGCCAATGGTCCAAGGGCCGATCTTACATGCTTAACCAGTTCCTTCTTCAGCTCATCGCTCCCCTCGACTCCTCCTCTGAGGGAAACGAAGGCTACGATGACCTCACCTTTGACCTGATCGGGCTTGCCGATGACAGCAGCTTCGCCAACCTTGGGATGGGAGACAAAAGCAGACTCAACCTCTGCATTGGAGATTCTGTGACCTGCTACCTTAAGCACATCATCGATTCTGCCCTGGATGGTGAAGTATCCATCCTTATCCTTAGTGGCCTTATCGCCGGCCAGGTAGGTGCCGGGTCTGATCTCCCAGTAGGTGGACCAATACTCCTTTTGGTACCTAACCGTGTCTTTGTAGAAGGCCCTGAGCATGGATGGCCATGGCGTATTGCTCACTATATTGCCGCCGGAGCCGGCCGGCACGGGGTTGGCATCCTCGTCCAGGATATCAATATTGAACCCGGGCAGCGGGAAGGTCGCAGAGCCTGGCTTCAGGGGCGTGATGGGCAGAGGAGACACCAGGAAGGTGCCGGTCTCAGTCTGCCACCAGGTATCCATGATCTGGCATTTGCCGGCACCGAAGTGCTCTCTATACCACATCCAGGCCTCGGGGTTAATAGGCTCACCCACACTTCCCAGCAGTCTCAAGCTGGAGATATCATAATCCTTGGCCCATTTCTCGCCGGCCTTCATAAACATCCTGATGGCTGTTGGTGCGGTGTAGAAGACGGAGACTTTGTTGTCCTGGATGATCTTGAAAAACCGACCAAAGTCCGGGAAGTCAGGAGCGCCCTCATACATCATGCTTGTTGCACCTAAAACAAGCGGCCCATAAACTATGTAGGAGTGGCCCGTGATCCATCCGATATCGGCTGTGCACCACCAGACATCACTGTCCTTGATATCAAAGACCCAATGCAAGGTCTGAGCCGGTCCCACGCAATATCCGCCGTGGACGTGCTCGATACCCTTGGGTTTGCCGGTAGTGCCGGAGGTGTAAAGGATGAACAGCCTATCTTCAGAGTCCATCTTCTCGCACTCGCATTCTTCGGACTTTCCTGCCACCAGATCGTGCCAGTAGATGTCCCTGCCCTGCTTCATGGGAACTTGTAGTCCTGTCCTCTTGACCACGATTACATTTTTCACCGTTGGGGTATTGGCTGTGGCCTCGTCCACATTGGGCTTGAGTGGAATGGGCTTACCGCGCCGGTATAAACCATCGGTGGTTATCACAGCCTTGGCCTCGGCATCCATGATTCTGCTGTTGAGGCCGCCCGAAGAAAATCCGGAGAAAACAATGCAGTGAATGGCTCCTATCTTGGCGATGGCAAGCATGGCAATGGGCAGTTGGGGGATCATGGGCATGTACAACATGACTCTGTCTCCCTTCTGCACGCCCAGGCTCTTCAGGCCGTTGGCGAACTTGTTGACCTCTTTGTAGAGCTGCAGGTAAGTGATCTTCTGGGTGGGCTGATCGGTTGGCTCAGGGACGAAAATGTAAGCTACTTTGTCTTTTTTTGCGCCCAAGGCATGCCGATCTACAGAGTTGTAGGCCACATTGCACTTGCCGCCCACGAACCACTTGGCATAGGGTGGTATCCATTCCAGTGTCGAGGACCAGGGCTCAAACCAATCGGCATAGGTCTTGGCCATCTCGCCCCAGAATTGGATATAGTTTGCAGAGCACCAGAGGCGCAGCTCCCGCTCCGTCTTGAACCCCTTCTCCTTCATCCACTTCATAACGTTGGAGTTCTCGACGAGCTCCTTGGGCGGCTCGAATACTCTCGTTTCCTCGTATAGCACTGATGTCTTTGCGGTTGCTTTTTGCTCAGCCATTTTTAACCTCCTTCATCAATTTATGTCTCTAAAACCCACTCACTCTGGTTTTTTGTAAGCCATGGTTTTAATAAACTAGCAAAGATAGGGTTCCCCCCTGTACTTGGAGGGGGTCTTAGATGCATTATCATGATCGATTATTTTCATGATTAATAAGCTTAATGGTACGCCGGGTCAATCATCTTTAAATGCCAATTGGGTTACTTTACTAGAGGAGACTGTTTGTTCTGGCAGGCCATTTACTGTCATCGAATAACAAGTCTCGAATTAGTCATTTATATTTTAAAAATTAAATATATTTATCTAAATCATAAGAGACTCTTCGCGATTTCACCGGTCAACAGAATTGACCTGATACATAGAAGGGATTGCTGTCCGTCACTGCAACTCGGACAATGGAGCCCAGTATGGGGCGGCCTTTGACAACTATGCCCAGATAGTTCTCTGCCCTGGCCTTCATGGTGCCGTACCGCCCGCGCTCTGTGATCCTCGCTTCCAGAACCTCGCCCCTGTACTGCTCATTTCTTGAAGCCGCGATCTTCAGCCACATCCGGGTCAATTCTCTCGATCGGTCCTTCTTGATTCTATCCGGCATGTCATATTTTTGGGCGGCAGCCGTACCCGGTCGCGCCGAAAATCTGGTGATATTGACTTTATCCGGTTGCAGGCGTTCAATGAGGTGCATGGTTTCTAAGAAGTCCTCATCAGTCTCGCCGGGAAAACCTACGATTACATCGGTGATTATGGTGATTCTGGGGTGAGATGATCGAAAAGCACTCACAAGCTTTTGGAAGTCCGCCACCGAGTATCTGCGGCCCATGCTGCGAAGAATCTTCTCTGAGCCGGATTGTATCGGGATATGCAGGAAGCGGTATATTTTGGGGCTCTGATATGCCTTTAACAGCTGATCTTTGATCAAAAGAGCGCTATTGGGATTCATCATGCCCACGCGTATCCGAAAATCTCCTGGGATCGATACCAGCCTATCCAGCAATTGGCCCAGATCTGTTCCGATATCCGATCCATAAGCGGCTGTGTCTTGGGCGGTAACCTGCACCTCTGCTGTTCCCAAAGCAGCCAGCTTTTCCACCTCCATTGCCACATCTTCCGTCCTGCGGCTCTTCAGCCTGCCCCTGGCTTTGGCAACAATGCAATAGCTGCAAGAACCGTTGCATCCTTCTGCCACATTGACGATTGCGCATAGATCATCCAAAGGAGATGGGCCGTTGGACAAATCCTCACGGCAAGGACCATAGGGCGACTCGCCTGGATTTGGCTTAAATGGTCCGCTAAAGAGAGCTGAGATACCTGCGGCAGAGGATCGATTCAACAGTCCTAGCCTCTCCCTGCAACGTATGCCGCCGATCGACTCCGGCATGGCGACGGGAAGACACCCGGCCACAATCAGCCGCTCGCCTTGCAGCTGGCCGAGCCTTCGCACGGCCTTTCGCTCTGTCTTTTCCGTAACCGCGCAGGTATTCACAATTACTGCATTCGCCTCTTCCAGAGTTGATGGAATGTGGCCCATCTCCTGTAAAGCCCTTGCCAGATCCTGTGAGTTTCCCTGGTTGGCGGTGCAGCCGAAAGTCTCTATATAAAATTTCATGCCACTTCCGCTGTCATCTCTTCTCTACGCACCTGATATATTCCTACTATTATGCCCATTATGGCCGGAGCCAGGAAGAAACCTCCGATACCCGCCACCAGAGCCCCTCCTAAAAAGGAGAGCATTACCAGTAAAGGATGCAAGGAGGATTTTGCAGCTACCAGGTATGGACGGATTAAGAGCTCCGAAGGCAGATAGATGAGCGCGGAAGATATAAGGAAGAAAACGGTCGCACCTTGCAACCCTTCCGTGAAATATCGGTAAATTGTCACGGGAATGATGACCACCCAGGAGGTGAGGAAAGGGACCATTCCGGCCACAAAGACGATGCTTGCCAGGGCAAAGGGTCTGGGCAGACTGAAGGCATAAAAGATAGACGCGGCTATGATGCTTCCCAAGATAGACGTGTAAATCGTGCCGATAAAGATGCCGCTCAGGATATAATCGATGCGGCTCATGTATTTTCTATATGCCTCTTTCTCCTTTTGCGGCAGGAGAGATATTATCGATTCCACAAAGCTCTCTCCATCCACCAGAACGAAATAGCAGACAGGGATGGAAACTATGAAGTTGATGATTCCCAAAGAGGCAACTCTTCCAATGTGAAAGACGGGGATGGAGGAGGCGATGGGGGCAATGGTGCTTGCGGCATTCTCCAGGCTGCTGGTTAACAGATCCTTCATCCAGGGTGTCATATCCCTAGATGTCTGCGTCGTTAGAATTCCTAGAGCAGTTCTGATCGCCTCTTGGTTCTTGGCCAGGATCAAGATCTGGTTGGCAATCTCAATCATTCCCATGCCCAGGATCAGAAAAATGGGCAATACTATGCAAAAGGCAGCAACCAAGGACCCCAGTCGCTTTCTCTTGCCGAATTTATCACGGATGGGCTTGCCCACGTAGGCGAAGACTGTGCCCAGGATTATGCCGTCCATGAAGGGGAAGAAGAAATAGAAGATCAATAGAACTGAAGCCAGAGCTATGATCAGCATTCCTTTGTGTTCAGAGCACCATTTACCGGGATCAAAGTCCATGCATCACAACTGAAAAGCACATATTGTTTCCCTGATAGATATTTGTTATGCCTATAAAAAGTAGTAATGCCTACGATATCAGGCGCATGCCAGGTCCAGCATCTCCTCTAATTTTTCCAGTGGTCGGCCGGCATCCATGTTCTGCGCAGCCACCCAGGCTTTCAGCTTCTTTACTGGCCTGCCGCCATCGATGATCTCGGCGGCCTTTTGCATGCCTTCTCCGAGGTCGCTGGCATGATCGGTGATGCAAAGCAGCGGAGCGGCATTCAAGCATACGATGTCTCTCCTGCAGCTGTTATCTTCTCCAGACAAAACCCGCAGCAGCTTTATGGCTTCTGCCTCTCTGTCACTGCTGTAAAGGAGGGATGATTCATCTGCTTCTCCTAGCTCCAGGTCCTGCGGATTTATGATATACTCCTGGATCGTTCCATCCTCGGCGAGCTCAGCTACAGAAGAGCGGCCCAAAGTGGAGAGTTCATCCATGCCACGCATATCATCCCTGCTCCTGCCATGCACGACAAAGGCCCTCTTGTAGCCGATCTCTCTCATGGACTGTGCGATCGGTCGCACTATCTCTTTTGCGTAGACACCCCGCACGGCGTAAGCCGGCCTGGCAGGATTGGCCAGAGACCCTGCCACATTAAGGATTGTGCCGAATCTGATCTGAGATAAAATTCTGTAGAGGGCGGAGGGGTGAACTTTGGCACTCATGCCGTTGAAGATGCCGATGCCGGCGCGCTCAATGCTTCTTTTCACCAAATTTGCGTCGCATTCCACATCGATACCAAGAGTCTCCAGGATATCGATGGCGCCGCATTTTGAGGTTATGGCCCTCGCTCCATGTTTAGCCATGGTTATGCCGTCGCTGGCTGCCACCAGCGAGGCGGCGGTGCTGATGTTGAAGGTCTTAATGCCGTCCATGCCGGTGCCGCAATTCTCCACTAGAGGGCCGTTTACATCAGGACAGACCTGAACGGTGTCTATCTCGTAAATGGCTTCCCAGATGCCGGCGATCTCGGCGGGTGTCGCGCCCTTGGCGGTTATGGCGGCCAGGAATGCGCCCTGCTGCAAATCGGGCTGCTGGTTATTCAAGATCTGCTTGAAAAGAATGGATGCCTCAACTCGGGTCAGGTTGCCGCCCTTAATCAGCCGGTCCACCTGGCTGCCAAAATATCTCAGACTGTCTTCCATTATCATGTCCTTCGCATTATTAAAACGGCTTTCCGCTAAGCGCTTCTTTGTGCGTCTTTGTGGCTTTGTGCCTTGGTGGATTGGTTTTTCAGGAGGGATGTGAATTAGAGCTTACTATTACTACCCTCACCACAAAGGCACAAAGATGACTTAATCTGTCCATTGACTCATACAAACAACTGATTTCATCCCCGTTCTTTGAGAAGAATGGTAAAATGCATCCTCAATTCCGGCAAGATTCGTTCTTTTAGTGATGAGCCAGTCGGCTTTGATCATGCCGGATGTTAAAAGCTCTACAGCCTGCCGGTTTTGCCGACTGGTGCAGCCGTAGGCCCCAATGACGGCAAGCTCATGATAGTGAATAGAGCGAAGGTCGATCATCTCCTGATAGTTCCCCGGTCTCGGCCCGGAGAAGATGCAGACCCTTCCGCCTGGGGAGATCAGCTTCTGAAGATCGCTGTCCACCCGCACCTCTGGAGTGGCGGTAAGGATGACGTCCACTCCCGCTTTGCCGATCTCTGCGGCCAGGATGGCTGCGGCTGACTCCTCAGCCAAATCGACTACCACCGCGCGGGTGTGCTTTTTAAGCAAGCTTATGCGATTGGGCTCTTTCTCTGCTACTATTATCTTCTCGGCTCCGTGAAGCTCAGCTAAAAGGGCGTGCAGAGCACCGATGGGCCCGCCGCCGTAGATGAGAACGCGCTCATCCTGACCGACGCAGGCCTGCTCCTGACCGTTGATGCAACATGCTAAAGGCTCAGCCAGAGCGGCAAGAGCCGGATCGACATTTCCCGGCAGCAGATTCACGCCCCCTGGGAAGCTCTCTCCTGGCAGGGCCAGGAGCTGTGCAAAACCTCCGTCACAATTGAAACCCATGATCCTGATCTCGGGGCAAAGGTTATCGGCACCCCTCCGGCAGGGCCTGCATTTTCCGCAGGCGATGCCGGGCCATAGCTGTACTTTGTCTCCTTCGGCCAGGGCCGAGTCTGAATCAACCTCGACGATCTTGCCTACCATCTCATGCCCCAGCACGCGGGGAAGATCCAGGTCCCGATGGCCGTGCTCTCGCATCTTGAGATCCGTGCCGCATACGGCGCAGGCTAGGATCTCCAGCAGGGCGCCCCCTTTGGGGGTCACTGGATCGGCAATATCGTCCAGCCCCATGACGCCCGGAGCTTTAAGAACAGCAGCTTTCATTTCTTGGGAAGCTCCACCGTCATGAGCACCCGATCCGTCTCCTCGACAAGCTGCATCTGGCTAAATCCATAAATCCCGGCCAGAAGGGCCGCTCCACCCATGCCCACGCCCTCTTTGACGTAGCCCTGAGCATAGATCTGCACCGGAGGGATTTTAGAGTTCTCCAATCCCGGATCTGAGTAATAGTAAGGCCGACCGGTAGCTTCTACAATCTCCCTGAAGTTGGCCGTCTTGTCCTGTACGATATATTTGGTGGTGGCGATGGAGATGTCCCCCTCGATCTTCAGGGCTTTTCCCAGGGCCAGGACCGCGGCCATCTGCGTGCCGCCGGCTAAGACCACCCGGCAGCCCCTCAGGCCCTGCATGAGTCCCAGAGCCGCGGCCATCATGGGATCGCCTACCTGCTCGATTGCTTTAAACGGATCATTCCTCAGGCTACCGATGTTGATGGCAGCCCTCTGGAATGCCTTGGCCACTACGCTCTGTTTGAGTTCAGTGGGATTTGACTGGAAACTGCTGCTCACGTTGACATCATAACCCAGAGACCAGAGAACTGCCATAGCCGTGGTCGTGCCTCCGGCGATGGACTCACCGATGAAGACGCAGTCTGAGAGTCCTGCAAGCTTCTTTCCGAGCATTGCGCCATTTTCGTAGAGGGCGCGGGCTTTTGCAACCGCGGGATCATGGCGAATGTCGCTTCCCGCAGATCCGCCCAGCTCTACATAGGGAACGGCCGGCTTTTTTCGAAGGCCCGAGGCCACGAATAAAGAAGGAATGCCGGTCAGGTTCAAGGCTGCCTTGGTGACGATCGCCGGTGTAGGTGAGCCGCCTGGTGCTTCAGGCAGCTCTGGCATGGTGATGATGCGGTTGGTCTCCACCAGCTCGGCATCGGCGCCCGGGGTGTAGTCGGTCAGCTCCGGCGTGGTTCCGGCGGCAGATAGGCCGGGAATCTTGCCTGTGTCGGTATTGGAGATGATACATAGAAATAATGGCCGCTGTGGCAGTGGCTCGAAATCAGGATAGATCCAGTTTGGCATGATTCTAACCTCGGTCTGCAACTATATGAAACCAACGCCAGTAGACTTAATTTAACTAAACTTGTGTTGTTTGGTGCACAAGCGAGCTTTGGCTAGAATGCTCAATTTATCATTGTCGCGAACCATCAACCACGATTGCCATGATTAATTCCGACTTTATTAGCTAGGGCTCGATAGCCTCGCGGCCTGCAAAGCTAAATACAACTCACCCAGCCTTGGCTTGAACCTGGAAAAACAACCTTTCAGGAGATGCTAGCGCTTTGGGGTAGAACTGCCTGCAAGAAAATAGATATACTAGGAGGGGATTGGCAATGAAGGCGTTACGTGCATATACCGGTGGCTCTGGATAGCTTGAGATATAGGAATCTTGGAGCCGGCGGCTGATGGGGATAAAGCTAAAAAGCCGAAAGACAAAGGCAAAAGCGAAGATCAATAACCAAAAAGGAAGAGTGTGAAATCATGAGTGAAGCCAGAGATAGAAAGATGAAACGCGAGCGCAAATTCGAAATGCAAAAGGCCGAAAAAGTCCTGCGAGCATGCAGGAGCAGGAGAGGTTATGAGCTCTTTGCTGAGCCGGAGAAGAAAAAGCAAAAATAGAAAGCAACAGAGGTTATATGGGTGCTCTTCTTTTTTTGGATGATTACTTTCGCCAAGCATTGGCGATTTTTATTTTTATGCAATCTTCTCATGATTGCACCCCCGATCTTAAGGATAGGCGCTAATCAGAGAGAACTTGATATAAGGAAATATCCTTGGACTATGCCTTGATCTTAACGCAAAGGTCAGTGCTCTCGCAGGTTCATCATCTCTGAAGAATAGGGGCTGCCTCACATGGTGGATTTTACCTGCTGCCTCGGAGATTCTTGAATGCCATAGCTCCTGCGTTTGGGAATCGATTGCAATGGATGATCCGAAAATTCCCCGGCAGTTACATGAATGGCATCTGCATGTCATCTTCCATGGAAATGAACTGTAGAACAGGCCGTAATCAATGGTGATCTCTTCACTCTTCTGGATGTCTTTCACTGCGATGTCGCAGTAGAGACCATCAACGAACAAGGAAAGAATATTGGCATCACAACTATGATTGGCGTCCCCATCGGTTACAATCCAATTTCCGTCTTCCCCCTCTACCCCAAGCTTGCATATTCGGTCTTTTTCGATATTAGATAATGACTGAAATTCCTTTTTGGAGACATAGACATCATTGCTCGAATAATAGAATACGATAGTTCCTTTTGATATTGGCTCTCCAGCAAATATGCCCTCACCATCTATGCAACTGCTATTTTTATAAATTTTAGTTAAATACACCGGAAATCCTTATCCCAGGCTGATCTAGCTGTAATTTCAAGAGTGAAACAGAACTATATATATATTGACTTGGCTTTTGAACCTGAGTGAACTTGTAGGATTGCAAAGGACAAATCTTGCAAACTGCGCAGAGTTTTCGGAAGTCGCTATGCAGTCCCAAGGGAGGAAAGTGGTATATAAAGCCAACGGTTTCGGGACTACACATCTTACGAGCGAGAAGGATATATTGTTATATAAGAAGTTAAAACACATAGTAGGTCTAAAGAGTTGATAGCCAAAGACCCCTTTGCGATCTATATTGAATTGCTGCATGGATGATGAATAATGCAATCCTTAGGTGAAGCGAGAGAAATTGCCGATGATTCTCTCTCTGCCGGCGGCTTCAGATCCGCTGTAAGGGCCGGGTCTGCAACAATAGGGTGGGTTTTGCCTTTTCGTTATTCTCTGGCTGTTGGGGCCTTAATTATTATCTCTTTTTACCTGACGATGATGGCATTGAGCGCTAATCAAGAGACGAGTACCATTTTTACAGATATTATCACATCCATCATTGATTTCATCGTCACTCTGGCTTTGTTTTATTGTTCCATATACTGCTATTATCATGAAAATGAGGTCTTCTTAGCCTGGCTGTTCTTGGCAATAGCCAGGCTCGACTTTACCATTGGGGATACCATTTGGGCTTATACGGAAATCGTCCTTCAGGAAAGTCCTTTTCCCTCTATTGCGGACTATTTCTATATAGCATATTACCCGCTCTTTCTGCTCGGCATCATCTTCCTGCCCAGCATAAAATTCTCCACTAGCGAGCGGCTTAAGATGATGCTGGATACGGGAATAGTGATGATTTCCGCGATTCTTGTCTTCTGGAGTCTTATCATCTCTCCCACTATTAAACAATCCGGAGACATCGATAGCATCTCACTGGCTCTTTCCATTGCATATCCCGTGGCGGATTTGGTTTTGTTATTTGCGGTCTTGGAGTTGCTTTTCAAGAGGATTTACGAGAAAAGACAGACCCCATTATTATTTCTTGTCGGCGGAATATCCGCTCTGATAATAACTGATGCCATTTTCTTTCGCCAGACTTTAGATGAGACATATGTTGCGGGAGGGCTATTGGATATAGGCTGGCCGATCTCATATGTCCTGATAGGGCTTGCGGCTATGTCTCAGGTCGATGTTATTCATAGGGGTGTATTTTGCGCGTTAGTGAATAAAAATACTCATTATGGGCAGCTCACCTGGCCGCTTTATCTGCCTTATTTCTGTGCGGCAGGTGCATTTGCGTTGCTCGTTTGGAGCCATGATCATACCATTGGTTTATCCTTTGAATCACTATCTTGGGCTGTAGCTTTGATAATAGGATTGACTATAGTACGCCAGGTTCTGGCACTCAACGAAAATTCTCAGCTCTATCATGAGGCACAGCAAGATATAGTTGAGCGCGATCTTGCACAGCAGGAAGTCATACGCCTCAATGAAGGGCTGGAGAAGAGAGTTGCAGAGCGCACCTCTCAGCTGGAGGCGTCCAATAAAGATTTGCAGAAACAAATCCAGGTGCGTCAGATGGCAGAGGATGCTCTAAAAGACTCCGAGCGCAGATTGGCTGATATTATAAACTTCTTGCCCGATGCTACATTCGTAATAAACAGAGCCGGCGTAGTAATTGCATGGAACCGGGCAATAGAGAAGATGACAGGCATCGAGGCAGCTGACATTCTGGGAAAAGGAAACTATGAATATGCTCTTCCCATTTACAAAGTAAGACAGCCCATGCTAATCGACATGGTTCTTGAGCCCGATATCTCTTTGGAAAGAGATTACGAGCGCATTAAATGGCAAGAAGACGGCACATTGGTAGGAGACTCTTTTACCTCCGATCTGCTGGGCAAGCCGGCATATTTGCTGGGAAGCGCTGGGGTTCTCTATGATTCAGAGGGTACGATCTATGGCGCCATAGAGTCCATAAGGGATATTACAGATCGAAAAATGGCAGAAGAAGACCTGAAGAGCGCCAAGAATAGAGCGGAATCGGCTACAAAGGCCAAATCGAAATTCCTGGCCAATATGAGCCATGAGATCCGTACCCCGATGAATGCCGTCATCGGCATGAGCGATCTTCTCTTGCAGATGGACCCAAAAATCGAGCAGCGTGATTACCTGGAGACCATTCGCAGCAGCGGAAATGCCCTGCTCGCAATAATCAACGACATTTTGGACTATTCAAAGATAGATGGAGGTAAACTCGAGCTGGATATCCAGCTCTTTGATCTGGCCAGATGCATTGAAGTTTCAATGGATCTGGTGGCTGCCAGGGCGGCAGAGAAGGGTTTGGAGCTTACTTATTTCCAGGAAGAGGATGTGCCCACAATGCTTATGGGCGACGAGATCAGGCTACGTCAGATATTAACCAATCTCCTGGGAAATGCCGTGAAATTTACGGAAAAAGGCGAGGTCGTACTGTCGGTAAGCTCTTCTCCCTTGCAGGGCGACAAAGTCATGCTTCATTTTGTCATCAAGGATACTGGTATCGGCATATCCCAGGAGAACCTGGGCAAGCTATTTCAGTCATTTACTCAGGTTGACTCTTCCACTACCAGATATTACGGCGGAACCGGCCTTGGGCTGGCCATAAGCCGCAGACTGGTGGAAATGATGGGCGGAGAGATCTCCGTAGAAAGTACGGTTGGAAAAGGAAGCACATTTCACTTTTCCGTTTTATGCGGCGTCTCTGTTGAAGATAAGGCGAAGTCGCCAGGCGATCAAATTCTGGCAGGAAAGAGCGTTCTAATTGTAGAAGGCAGCGAATCTGTGCGAAATATGATCACGAATGCGGCAAAATCCTGGAAAATGAATGCGCTGGCAATATCAGGCGGAAAGGATGTTGCAGAGATTCTAGAGACGGAGAAATATGACTTTGTGATCATAGATACTATCTTGCTTGATACTTTTATGCCTGATATGGATCCTGGGCTCTTCTTGAGCCAGATTAAAGCTATGCAAAGCCCACCATTCATTGTGATGTTGAGCCACTTAGGAAGCAAGGTAGAGCGAGATCCTTTTGTGAGCGGCTATCTTAGCAAGCCCATCAAGCCTCTTCAACTCAAGCGTCTGCTGGTAAGCATGCTCGTTCCCAAGGATCATGGGACAAAGGCTGCAAGAAGCCAGCCTCTGTCAGTTCCGCCGGAAAAGAGGAATGATCTGGTAATTCTCCTTGCTGAGGATAATCCGGTAAATCAGAAAGTTGCTCTCAGCATGCTAAAGCGCCTCGATTATCGAGCTGATGTTGCCGGCAACGGCCTTGATGTACTGTCTTCTCTGGAGAGAAAGAATTACGATGTCATTCTCATGGACATACAAATGCCGGATATGGACGGATTGCACGCTACGCGCTGCATCCGCGAGCAAAAAATGAAAAAACAGCCATATATAATAGCCATGACGGCTTATGCTCTTGACGGTGATAGAGAGGAATTTCTTAAAGCCGGCATGGATGACTATCTCAGCAAACCGATACGAATGGACGAACTGAAGGATGCATTGGAAAAATGCGAACGAATCATAAAGACAGGTGGCTAAATCATTCGATCCTCTTCTTTCTCCTCTATGTATAGTTCCGGCAACGCATTCATGTACTCTTTAATCATAATAGGAAATGATCTGGATTCCATAAAGCGAAGGCCAAGCTGTTCCGCCCAGCGCTGTATACCCAGGTCTTGAGAGACAACGGCCGCATCCAGCTCTTTTGCCAATAACAATACATCGATGTCCGGAGCGCTGTCCAGTATGCCATAGCGCAGTGCAGCTCTGTACTTCTCTCGAAATTTGCGAATTATACTGCCTACAATCTCCCGCTCGATCTCATCTTTCGTGTTCGCGAGGCCGCTCTCGCGCTCGGAGAGGGATATGCATCGGGAGACGGATTCCCATATGGCTTCTTCGGATATGTTCATGCCTTTGTTTATGCGGCTTCTCATGTAGTCGACATATTCGTAAAAGATTTTGGAAGGCACCTTTACCTTGTATCTGTCCGGTGACTTTTTTACAAGCCAGGTATCTACCTTTCCCAGGACTCGAGCATCACAATTATTATGCCTGGCGAAATCCTTGATCTCATTGTAGACGGAAGGATACGGGATGTAGCAACTAATTCCCAGGTGTAGCCTTCCTTCTGCCACTCGATCCAGGATGGCATTCATTCCCTCACAGATGTTGGCAGCACCTTCGCTCTCCCAGGCTAAAGAGTCCGTGAGGGCAGTAGTATCCAGCACGAACCTCTGGCGTAACATTAATGACTGTAAGGAATAAGTGATATAAGATACCTTCTGATTGGAAAAGAAGAATGAAATTCATTAGAAAAAAATGGGCAAAAGATAGGCCATTCAGGCCGTCTTCATCTTGGCCGCTTCCTCCAGCCCTAACTCCTTGATGGACTCATCTCTCATCTTGAACTTCTGAATCTTGCCGCTTACAGTCATGGGGAAGTCATCCACGAACTTGATGTACCTGGGAACTTTAAAGTGCGCGATCCTTCCTTTGCAGAAAGACTTGATCTCTTCTGCGCTGGCCGTGACTCCTTTCTTGAGCTTGATCCAGGCCATGATCTCCTCCCCATACTTCTTGTCAGGCACACCAATGACCTGCACATCGCTAACGTCCGGGTGGGTGTAGAGGAACTCCTCAATCTCTCTGGGATAGATATTCTCTCCGCCCCGGATGACCATATCTTTAAGCCTGCCTGTGATCTTGCAATAGTCCTCATCATCCAGAGTGCCCAGGTCGCCGGTGTGCAGCCACCCTTCCTTATCTATGCACTGGTCGGTGGCCACCTGATTGTTGTAGTAGCAGCGCATAATCATGTACCCGCGAGCACATATCTCGCCCGTCTCTCCGCGGTGGACCATTTTTCCGGTCTTGGGATCGACGATCTTCATCTCGGTATGGGGCATAGGCCTGCCGATGGTCGAAACCCTCTGCTCCAGGGAATCATCGGTGGAGGACATGGTGATGCCGGGCGAGGCTTCCGTCTGGCCGTAGGTGATTACCACCTCTCGCATGTTCATGAGGGTGCTCACCTTCTTCATGAACTCAATGGGGCAGGGCGATCCGGCCATGATTCCGGTACGCAGGCTTCTGAAATCATATTTGGAGAAATCTGGGTGCTCAAGCTCCGCGATGAACATGGTAGGCACACCATGTACCGCTGTGCAGCGTTCTTTCTCTATGGCAGACATGACCAGGACGGGATCGAAGTACTCGGCAGGCAGCACCATTGTGGCTCCGTGCGTCATGCAGGCCATATTGGAGAGCACCATGCCAAAGCAATGATAAAATGGTACAGGTATGCAAAGCCGGTCTTTTTCTGTAAAATTCATGCATTCGCCGATGAAGTAGCCGTTGTTCAGGATGTTATGGTGCGTGAGAACCACGCCCTTGGGGAAACCGGTTGTGCCCGAAGTATACTGGATGTTTATGGGATCGTCAAAGTCCAGGCTCTCCTCCCTCTCCTCTAAAATCTCATCAGGCACCTCATCTCCCATCCTGAGCACATCATCCCAGGACCACATGCCCTGCGGCTTCTCGCCCCTAATCATCACAGCTGTGCGCAGAAACGGCAGTTTCTCGGAGTGAATCTTGCCCGGCTGGGCTGCCCTGGCCTCGGGGCAGACCTCATAGAACATCTGCACGTAGTCCGAACTCTTGAAGCGGTCCATAAGCAGCAAGGCCTGGGCTTCCGATTGGCGCAGAGCATACTCCAGTTCGTGTGTCCGGTAGGCAGGATTGATGTTGACCATGATGATGCCGGCTTTTGCCGTGGCGAACTGGGTGATTATCCATTCTGCCAGGTTTGTGGCCCAAATGGCCAGACGATCGCCCTTCTTGAGGCCCAGAGCAATGAAACCCTTCGCGGCGCGGTCCAGCTCTTTTTGCAGCTCGCGGTATGTGTATCGCGTTCCCTGGTGGAGGGATACAATTGCGTCGTTATCAGGATATTTATCTGCTATTTCATCGAACATATCACCGATCGTCTTTCCAATAAGCGGTTTTTCCGAGCCGCGAAAAGCATAGCTGTATGAGACTTTGCCTGGCATGAAGTTGCCTGTCAATCGCTAAGGAGATATAACATTATCTTAAGAGAGGTTTAGAGAATGTAAAAAGACCCGCAAGAATTAACATACAGGAAGATAAACCAAAATGACCAGATTGTTTGCAGATAGGATGAGTTGTGTCCACAGATCGTTTGTGAGGGAGATCCTGAAGGTGACGGAGGACCCAGAAATCATATCCTTTGCAGGAGGACTTCCCAATCCAAAATATTTCCCGGTGCAAGAGATTGCAGCGGCCGCAGAAAAGGTTCTCTCTGAATGCGGCGAGGCATCTTTGCAGTACAGTACAACGGAAGGTTACCTTCCTCTGAGAGAGATGATCGCACAGAGGTATGCCAGAAAGGGCGTAAAGGTAAGTGCATCCGAGATCATGATCACCAATGGTTCTCAGCAGGCTCTTGATCTCCTGGGCAAGGTATTCTTGAATAAAGGTGACGGCGTCATCCTGGAGAGGCCTACTTATCTGGCTGCAATTCAATCATTTGGCTTCTTGGAGCCCAAATTTCACTCCATACCACTGCAAGAGGACGGAGTCGACCCGCAGGCACTGGGGAAGGTTCTCTCTGAGAACGACTGCAAGCTGTTCTATTCCGTCCCCAACTTCCAGAATCCCACAGGCATTACCTACTCACGAGATAAACTCAAAGCAGTAGCGGAAAAGCTGAGCGAGGGCAGCACAGTCTTCATAGAGGATAACCCTTATGGCGATCTGAGGTTCATGGGCGAGGATCGGCCGTCTATGAAAAATTACCTGGGAGAGGGTGCTGTTTTGCTCGGCTCTTTCTCCAAGATCGTTGCACCGGGAGTGCGGCTGGGATGGGTCTGTGCCTGTGAGGAGATCATGGAGAAGCTGATAATTGCCAAGCAGGCCTCAGACCTGCATTCCAATTATCTCTGTCAGAGGATCCTGCATCAATACCTCAAGGACAACGACATAGAACAGCACATCGCCAAGATACGAAGAGCTTACAAGGGTCAAAGGGATTTTATGGTGCAGACCATGCAGGAGACCTTCCCTGAGAATGTCGGCTTCACCAGACCGGAGGGCGGAATGTTCCTCTGGGCGACATTGCCGGAGAGCATGTCGTCTCTTGATCTCTTCAACCGGGCTATTAAAGAAAAAGTGGCCTTCGTACCGGGTCAGGCCTTCTATGCCGATGGTGGCGGCAGCAATACCATGAGGCTGAACTTTTCCAACTCCAATAACGATAGGATCTTCGAGGGCGTGACCAGGTTAGCAAAGGCCATCAAGCAAGAGGCCCCATGATTTCCTGGGTCTCATATCTTTTGGCCGATTAGATTGTAATTTCGACCAACAGGTATATCATCCAGTTAATCGTTTGTAAGCTGTTACATTTTCGTCGATTCAAAGAGATTTGTTGAGATGTTTTTTGTAGCAAGCTTCGATTCTTTGAATCGATTCAAAAGGTACGTGAATTATATGTTTGAAAGAAAATATGAAAACAGCGGTAGCGGCAGCAGAGGCGGCTACAATAGCGGTCCCAGAGAAATGACAGATGTAACTTGCTCCGAATGCGGCAAGCAAACCCAGGTTCCATTCAAGCCGGACGGATCAAGGCCGGTTTACTGCAGCGAGTGCTACCAGAAGCACAGACCTGCCAGGTCACCTGGTAGATACTAAACATATTTGATTTGAGCTTATCTGTTCTTGCCATGAATCGGCTATGTGGGGCGGCATTCTGCCCCGCAGATTTTCAACTTTGGAGCAAGAGAATTTGATTGAGCACAAACAGATCGCAATTCTCGATCCAGCATCAAACATGATGATCAACGTGGACGAAGGGATAGCTCCACTGCTGCAAACCATCTGGAACTGCGGCATCATCACCACCAATTCATGTCAAGAAAATAAGCCGGGTATAATATGGATTGAGTTTCTTGCTGCAGAAGATGCAGAAGCCTTTTTGACGCGCATAGTATCGGGCCTTGACCCTATTAACAACCCAAAAGCCGACAACTGGCTCTATTCCAGAATAACAGGTGCAAATGGCGGCTGGCAATATACCGCTCATCCTCATGATGCCAGAGAATACATCGACGAAGAAGATGGTTGCATAGGATTGGATGCCTCCCAATCATGCTTGATTGCGTTATCCATATCCATACGCTTTCCTGTGGACGATTACGAAATACTGCGAGATATCCTCGAAGGAAAGTCATCATTAATAAATGCTATAAATCAGAAGAAGGAGCCGAAATGACCTGTGATCTTTGTACTAGAGCATCAGTAGGTGCATGCGTGGGCGAGACGTTCTGCTCGTCACTTCATTTGGCAGACGAGGACGCCTGCAAGCTGGCAGCTGAAATCTGTCTATCCTGGTGGCTGAAGAGAGATGATGAGACTGCGGTTGATGATCTGTTCTGGGAGATGTCGCAGAGACGAATTGATGAACTGGCCTCTGATCCCGGTAAGGCCAGGGCGTATTTGGCAGAGAGGTGTCTAGAGCTCTAATCCGGCTCTTGGCTCCTGTATTATTCGATTATCGCTGCATTAATTCCGAACGGCTCCTTGCTATGTCATTTATCGATTAATTTAATTCTACTGCCCGGAATTCTCCTATGTATCCAAACATTTAGGTACCAACGTCTTTTTATGCTATAACATCCTAATTGAATTCATGACTCTAATTGCAGCCGCGGATTTATTTGGATCTGCTACCCATGGCACAACACCGATCACTCCGGGCCAACAAGTACGACTAAATCAACGACTCAAGCTGGCACGACTCCTGGCTTTGAGGCAACCTTTGCCGTAGCTAAGGCTCATTTGATTAGGTGTTAAAAAAATTGATCCTAAGCCAAAATCAAGTTCAAAGGACATTAAACCGTCTCAAGGTGCGCCTTGACAGTAATGCCTTTTTAAGTCAATACTGCTCTGAGCAGCCGCTACGATCTGAGCTGCTCAGCACCGATCAGCTAGTGCGGCATGCTAAGGCGTTGGCAGAACGTCATGTGGTTGATCCAATGCCAGGCAGGGACCTGCTATTGCCAAGGCTCTCTGAGAATGAGGTGATCCTGCGGCAGGCAAACGAGTTGCTGTCAGAGGCCGATGCATCGAACCTGCGGATTTCGCCGGCGTCTGAGTGGCTGCTTGACAACTTCTACAAGATTGAAGAGCAGATTCGCATGAGCCAGCGGCATCTGCCAAAAGATTACAGCAAAGAGCTGCCCCATATGCTCAGAGGACCGCTGGCCGGATACCCGCGCATTTACGACATTGCAAAGGAGCTGATCCTTCACGTCGATGGTCAGGTGGATGCAGAAAGCCTGAGAAGCTTCGTGGATGCGTATCAGTCGATCTCGGTTCTTAACCTGGGAGAGCTTTGGGCTGTCGCCATTATGCTCCGCCTGGCACTTATCGAGAACTTGCGACGCATTTCACTGCGAATCGCTAAGAGTCGGACGGACCGTAATCTGGCAGGTTACTGGGTAGATCGAGCAATTACAGCGGCGGAGACAGAACCTAAGAGTATGATCGTTGTTGTGGCTGATCTGGCGGGATCAGACCCCCCAATGTCCTGTGCTTTTGTTGCTGAATTTGCCCGAAGGTTAGAGGGGCAGAGCCATGCTCTCTCTCTCCCGTTAATATGGATTGAAGAGCGTTTATCTGAAAAAGGAAAGACCATCGGGCAGATGGTTCAGGAGGATATCCAGCAGGAGACGGCAGATAAGGTCTCCGTAGGCAACAACATCAAAAGCTTTCGTTTTCTTGAGTCCATGGACTGGAGAGCGTTTGTAGAGGAGACGAGTGCAGTCGAGAAGGCTCTGAACATGGACCCATTCGGCACATATCGTCGGATGGACTTCGCCACTCGAGACCGTTACCGCCACTCTGTTGAACGGATAGCAAAGTACAGTTCTCATTCTGAAGAAGAAGTGGCGCTTTTGGCTGTAAAACTGGCCAGGGAAAGTGTTGTGGCTAAGGGCAGCGAAGATCGAAGTGCACATGTTGGTTTCTATCTGATCGATAAGGGGCTGCGAAGCCTTGAAATGGCTGCAAGAATGAGCCTGCCGCTGCGAGAGTCGCTTAGCAGGACTATTTACCAATTCCCTCTTTTCTGTTATCTTGGCGCTATAACGCTGATCACGGCCCTCATCTGCGCGGCTGTACTCAGCCAGGTATACAGGCTCGGATCAGACGCAGTAATGCTGTTCTTAGCATCCATCTTCTTGGCAATATGCATAAGCAGTCCAGCAGTCGGCCTGGTGAACTGGTTGGCGACTCTCTTGGTCAGGCCTCATGCACTCCCCAGGATGGACTTCTCTTCAGACATTCCAGAAGAGCTGCGAACGTTGGTGGTGGTGCCATCAGTTCTGACCAGCCCCGAAAAAGTGGCAGATCTGCTGGAAGGGCTCGAGGTTCGATATCTGGCGAACCGGGATAAAAATCTGCACTTCGGCCTTCTTACCGATCTGGGAGACGCCCTGCAGGAGGTCGTGTCCAAGGACGAGCATCTTTTGTTAATGGCTCGTCAGGGTATCGAGGCTCTGAACAAAAAGTATCATGATAGTATCTTCTTCCTCTTCCCCCGTCAGCGCAGTTGGGATCCTAAGGAGGAGATCTGGAGAGGTTATGAGAGAAAACGGGGAATTCTGGGGGAACTCAACTCTCTGCTGCGAGGCGGACACAAAAATAGCTTCTCCTCGATCGTGGGCGACGTATCGATCCTGTCCTCTGTAAAATATGTCATCACAGTTGATGAAGATACCATGATGCCTTACAACTCTGCCCGGATGCTGGTGGAGACCATGGCTCATCCTCTCAACCGCCCCAGATTCGACGAGCATAAGAAATATGTTGTTGAGGGCTACAGCATACTTCATCCTCGCCTGAGCTCAGGCATGCCTGAAGCAGATCGATCCAGGTTTGTGAGGCTCTTTGGAGGCGAGCCGGGAATTGATCCATATACGAGGGAGGTCTCAGATGTCTACCAGGATATTTTCGGGGAAGGATCCTTCACCGGCAAGGGCATATACGACGTAGATGCCTTCTCTCAGTCTCTGGGTGGTCGCTTTCCAGATAACTTGATCCTGAGTCACGACCTTCTGGAAGGCAGCTATGCCAGAGCGGCACTGGTCAGCGATGTGCAATTCTATGAGGAGTATCCCTATCGTTACACCACAGACGTTAAGCGCAGGCATAGATGGATCAGAGGTGACTGGCAAATCGCCAGCTGGCTGCTCATGCGGGTACCTGGTCCCGGTGGCTTGATCCTGGACAATCCTATCTCTGCGTTATCCAGATGGAAGATTCTCGATAACCTCCGGCGCAGCCTCGTTACACCTGCCCAGATCTTGCTTCTGTTATCGGCATGGCTGATGCTTTCCAACCCCCTGTTCTGGACAATTGTAGTGGTAGGAGCAGTTCTGGCTTTGCCGTTACTCGCTTGCATCCGAGCGATCCTGAATAAGTCTGCAAATCTGCCCCTGGATAAGCACCTGCATTATGCCGGGAGAGCAATTGTCAGATATCTGGCTCAGGCCGCTCTCAGCTTGACACTGATTCCTTATGAGGCATTCTTCAGCCTGGATGCAGTGGTTCGTACCGGTGGGCGAATGCTATTCACTCATAAACGGCTGCTGGAATGGAACTCTTCAAGCAGCTCTCAGAACAGCGGGAAGAGTGATCTGGCAGGATTCTACCGGTCAATGTGGATAGCTCCGGTGCTTGCTGTTGCCATGACATCTTATCTCTTGTATTGGCGTCCTGATGTTCTTTACGTCGTCTGGCCGCTGCTGCTATCCTGGAGCCTTGCGCCTGCTGTTGCCTGGTGGATAAGCTTGCCTCTTGCCTTACCTAAAGCAAAACTCAGCGAGGATCAGACGATCTTCCTGCGCAAGCTCTCTCGCAGGACATGGAAGTTTTTTGAGACATTCGTAGGACCGGAAAGCCACTGGCTTCCGCCTGACAATTACCAGGAGGATCCGCGCTCAGTAATTGCCGACGGCACATCGCCTACAAATATGGGTTTGTCATTGCTTGCGAACCTGGCAGCTTACGACTTCGGTTATATCTCAGCAGGAACTCTGATAGATCGAAGCGCTTGCGCTCTTCAGACAATGAAAAACCTGGAACGTTTTCAGGGCCACTTTTACAATTGGTACGATATCAAGCGGCTTGAGCCAATGCCTCCAAGGTACATCTCAACTGTTGATAGCGGTAACCTGGCAGGTCATCTGTTGACTGTGCAGCAGGGACAAATCGAAATTATAGACCAGAAGATCCTGTCGGAACAGGTGTTTAGCGGTCTTCAGGATACACTGCAGATCATTAGGGATGCTGCTGCTGCCGGGTCTGTAGACGAAGACCTTGAGGGAAACGAGCCCTCAGAGGTTCTTGTGCAGATTGATCTATTCAGGACAGAGCTGGAGAAGCCTCCGGGCCATCTCTCGACTGCATGGCATTTACTGGACCGGCAGGCAAAAGCCGTAGCGTTGATGAGGGACCGGCTGGGTTTCGAAGCTGACGCTGATCTATTGTGGTGGATGCACTCTTATGAGAACCAACTTCGGGATCATCTGCAGGATCTGATCAACATGGCACCCTGGCTCATGCTTCCCCTGTGGATTAAGGAGCACCCTCTCCCGAAGGATTTTCCAGCGCATGGCTCGACACAGCTTTCAGGGCTGCAAGCGAAGCTGCTCGGACTTGACGATATTCCATTACTGCGAGAGCTTCCAATGACTGCTCGAAATTTGATGCCCCTTATAGATCAAATCAGTAGCTTCTATTGTGACGTTGACCGGCAAATTGAACGAAAATGGCTAAAAGATCTGGGTCAAAAAATAATTGAAGCGGAAAGACGTGCTGGTGAGAGGATCACCTCCATAAAGAGGCTGGCAATCGACTGCAGCAAGTTAGCGGATATAAGGTACGATTTCCTATTCGATGAATCGCGCCGGCTTCTCTCGATCGGCTACAATGTAGACGACTCCAGACGCGATGAGAGCTGCTATGATCTCTTGGCATCAGAGGCGAGGCTATGCAGCTATGTGGCCATTGCTCAGGGGCGGCTTAAGCAGGAGCATTGGTTTGCTTTAGGACGTATGCTCACCAAAGCAGGCGGAGAGCTGGCTTTGCTCTCCTGGGGTGGGACTATGTTCGAGTATCTCATGCCGCTACTGATAATGCCGACTTATGAGAACACCCTTCTAAATCAGACCTATGGCTGCGCAGTCAAGCGGCAGATCGAATATGGGCAACAACGAGGTGTTCCCTGGGGCATATCAGAATCCGGCTACAACCTCATAGATGTCAATCAGATCTACCAGTACCGAGCTTTCGGAGTGCCGGGCCTTGGATTTAAGCGTGGGCTGGCCAAAGACCTGGTAATCGCACCCTATGCCTCGGCTCTGGCCTTGATGGTTTCTCCCCTAGATGGTTGCATCAATCTACAGCGAATGGCGAGCGAAGGTTATCTGGGAGAGTATGGCTTCTATGAGGCCATAGATTACACTCCATCGCGTCTTGCTCAGGATCAAAAAAGCGCAACTGTGCGATCCTTCATGTCACATCATCAGGGCATGAGCTTTCTCTCCATGGCTTATGTTTTGTTAGACCGGCCTATGCAAAGGAGATTCATGGCCAATCCCATCTTCCAGGCCGCTGATCTGCTTCTCCAGGAAAGGGTTCCCACTGCCTTGCCCTTCTATCCTCATGCCGCAGAGGCATCGCCATCAATCTGGAGAGCAGGCATGCCGGGGCGTGAGAAGTCCAAGAGGATCTTCAATGATCCGAATAGCACCTCGCCTGATGTGCACCTTCTCTCCAATGGCAATTACAGTGTGATGATCTCCGGCACCGGTGCAGGCTACAGCCAGTGGAGGGAAATTGCCGTCACTCGCTGGCACGGCGATATTACCCGCGACAATGATGGACAGTTTTTCTTTTTACGCGACCTGGACAGCAATGATGTCTGGTCGGCAGGATATCAGCCTGTGTGTAAAGATGCAGAGATTTATCAGGCCATATTCCAGGGATCGAAGGCGGAGTTCTGGTCAACGGTTTTAGGGATTGATGCTCATACAGAAGTTATCGTCTCACCTGAGGACGATGTCGAGCTGCGCAGCATAAGTCTCACCAATCACTCATCGATAAGACGGAAGATTGAGTTGACAAGCTATGCAGAAGTCGTTCTGACGGTTCGTGCGGCAGATACAATCCATCCAGCTTTTAGCAACCTCTTCGTGGAGACAAAGATTCTGCCCAAGAGATCTGCGATCCTATGCACTCGCCGCCAGAGGTCCAAGGACGAGAAGACGTTCTGGATGCTACATCAGATGGCGGCAGAGGACGTGGATGCTGATCTGATTTCTTTTGAGACGGATCGCTCCCGGTTCATAGGTAGAGGAAGAACTGTCGCCAATCCAGTGGCAATGACTGGAGCAATTGGGCTCTCAAATAGTGATGGCTTCGTCTTGGACCCGATTGTCTCCATAAGGTGCATTGTCACGATAGATCCAGGGGAGACTTGCAGGGTGAACTTCATCACCGGAATAGCAGAGACGCAAGAGCAGGCCATTGAACTAATTGATAAGTACCGTGACGTACGCATGGCAAAGCGCGTCCACAACCTTGCCTGGACTCACAACCAGATGATCATGCAGCAGCTCAACATCACCGATGTCGATATTAATCTTTATATGCGCCTTGTCTGTGCAATAATTTATCCTTGCTCAAACTGGCGCGCCAGTCCCGGCATACTCTTGAGCAACCGGCAAGGCCAGTCCAGCCTGTGGGCTTATGGCATATCTGGCGATATACCAATTGTCCTCCTTCGCATCAAAGACCGCTCTTACATCGATCTGGCGCATCAGCTCTTGAGGGCTCATGCCTACTGGCATATGATGGGGCTTGCAGTGGATCTGGTTATCTGGAATGAAGAATTTTCAGGTTATCGGCAGGAGCTCCAGGATGAAATTATGGGCCTTATATCTGTAAGCACTAATACCTGTACCAAGGAGCCATCCGGAGGAGTCTTTTTAATACACTCCGACCAGATCTCAGATGAGACGGGATTTCTGATACAGGCGGCAGCTCGCGCTGTCTTCACCGATGACCGGGGAACGTTAGAGGAACAACTCCAACGAGTGAGTAGACTCTCGCCTGCAGTTCCTCTTTTAAAAACGGAAAAAACAGTGCCGGTTGAGAGCTACACGGCGATCGAGTCTTTAGGTAGGGACCTGATATTCTTTAATGGTCTTGGCGGATTCACAAAAGATGGACGCGAATATGTAATCAGGATAGCTCCAGGACAGACCACTCCGGCACCCTGGTCGAATGTGATTGCAAATCTCTATTTCGGGACAGTGATCTCTGAATGCGGCAGTGCATATACCTGGGGCGAGAACTCTCAGCAGTTCCGCTTGACCCCCTGGTATAACGATCCTGTGAGCGATTGCAGCGGCGAGGCTCTGTACATCCGAGATGAAGAGAGCGGAGAGTTCTGGTCTCCAACGGCCATGCCAGCCCGCGGCAAGACGCCTTACACCTGCAGGCACGGTTTCGGCTATAGCGTATTCGAGCACAAAGAGAACGGGATTGCATCACAGCTGTGGGTATATGTGGCAGTAGACGCTCCCATAAAGTTTTGTGTACTCAAGGTCAAGAATGAGTCCGGCGTACCTCGTCGGCTTTCTGCGACCGGCTATCTCGAGCTGGTGTTGGGTGAAATTCGCTCCAAGACACAGATGCATGTAGTAACAGAAATCGATCCAAAGACCGGGGCCTTCTTTGCCAGAAACCCGTACAATACGGATTTTCCGGGAAGAATAGTCTTCATGGATGTGAACACGGAAATCCACAGCTTCACTGGTGATCGTACTGAGTTCCTGGGACGAAACGGCAGCATGGTCAGACCCGCCGCACTAATGCAAGAGAGGCTTTCCAATAGAGCTGGCGCAGCCATGGACCCGTGTGCTGCCCTGCAGGTCAAAATCGATCTGACTGAGGGGCAGGAGAGCGAAATCGTCTTCACTTGCGGAACTGGACGAGATAGGGAAGATGCACGCCGCCTGATCAAACGTTTTCGTGGGTCGTCTCCTGCCCGAATGTCATTGGATCAGGTTTGGAGCTACTGGAACCGCACCCTTGGCGCGGTGCAGGTGGAGACCATGGACAGGGCCCTTGATGTGCTCACGAATGGCTGGCTTCTCTATCAGACTCTAGCCTGTCGCATGTGGGCGCGCAGCGGATATTATCAATCGAGCGGGGCCTATGGTTTCAGGGATCAGTTGCAGGATGCGATGGCTCTTGTTTACGCAGAGCCGCGACTTTTCCGAGAGCACCTTCTCTGCTGTGCAGCCCATCAGTTCGTGGAAGGAGATGTTTTGCACTGGTGGCACCCGCCATCGGGGCGCGGCGTGCGAACGCACAGTTCTGATGATCGTCTCTGGCTGCCTCTGGCGGCTCACCGCTATGTAAAAGCTACGGGAGACGTCGGCTTGCTTGACGAGCGCGTTAACTTCGTCATGGGCCGGCCCATGAGGCCTGAAGAGGAGGCTTACTATGATCTGCCTGCTCGGTCTGAGGAGTCGGGCACCCTTTACGAGCACTGTGTTAGAGCCATCCAGAGCAGCTTGCAGTTTGGTCGACACGGCTTGCCGCTTATGGGGACAGGAGACTGGAACGATGCTATGAACCGTGTCGGCTACCGGGAATTAGGCGAAAGCATTTGGATGGCCTTCTTCCTTTACGATGTGCTCATCAAGTTCGAAGAAATTTCCCTAATGCGGGGCGACGAGACCTTTGCGGGTTTATGCCGCAGTGAGTCCTCTAATTTGCGCCGGAAGATCGAAGAGTCCGGGTGGGACGGCCATTGGTATCTGCGCGCCTACTTCGATAACGGAGTTGCACTCGGGTCAGCTGCCGGCGAGGAGTGCCGGATCGATTCCATACCCCAGAGCTGGTCGGTTCTCTCTGGGGCCGCAGATCCAGAAAGATCAAAGGAGGCAATGGAGGAAGTGGATCGCCTTCTGGTCGATCGTGATGCCTCGCTGATAAAACTCCTGGAGCCGCCCTTCGATAAGTCCGACTCTGATCCCGGCTATATCAAAGGCTACATTCCGGGGGTGAGAGAGAACGGCGGGCAGTATACCCATGCCGCGATATGGGCGATTATGGCCTTTGCAGCCATGGGCGACAGCATCAGGGCCTGGGAGCTATTGTCTATTATCAACCCGATTAACCACGGCTCGACCCCTGAAGAGGTTGCGGTCTACAGGGTTGAGCCATACGTCGTTGCCGCAGATGTTTATGCCCTTCCGCCACACACCGGGCGAGGCGGATGGACCTGGTACACTGGAGCTGCTGGCTGGATGTACCGTCTCATAGTAGAATCGCTGCTTGGACTGAGGTTGGACGTTGACAAGCTTAGCTTTTCTCCGTGTCTTCCTGATGATTGGAAGTCTTTTCGCCTGCATTACCGCTATCGTGAGACATTCTATCATATCACGGTTACGCGGGGGGTGGAGATGGGATCTGACGTGGTTAGTGTAACGGTTGACGGTCAGGTGCAAAGCGATAAGACGGTACACTTAGTTGATGATCAAAGGGAGCATCTCGTGGAGATCAATCTCGGAGGCGATCGGAACAAAGAGCCTCCGAGCACATCATCTCAATGATGAGGTGGTATGAACTTTGTTCTGCTATTAACATATGCGGTTTTCTGAAGCTCTTTGACAATTTGGATCGCGTCGACATTGTACTTGATATATGCTTTGCCGTCCACCTCATCCATATGGATCAATTTATAATCCTCCAGTTTCTTTAAGACTCTTAAAATTTGTTCTTCAGTAAGTCCGTCCTTCTTGGAGTAGCTTATAACTTCAGACTTGGCGCTCTGGGCATAGGGATCAGCTTCACTTCCCAGGCTCCACATATCTATGATTCGGCCAAATACCTTTTTCTCTTCCACATCCAGATCTTTTTCAGTTAAAACATTGCCAGTCAATTCATCTACCTCCTATTCAGGATGATTCTCTTTGCCACAGCTTGGCTTTTTCCTTGATTGTAGTCTTGGACATTGTATATTAACTTATTTTATGATCCTGGCAAGCAGAGAATTAATAGGAATAACCGATGTTTGGGGACGAATTGTTCACTGTAGTGAAGCTCTGTATCTATAAATCATACGTGCTTAAAAATTTAGGTGCCAAAAGCTTTTTATCTAATAACATCCTATTAGATTTTGGATTATAAAATGGAGAATCCAAAAATGACAAATGAAAATATAGAGAAGGCGAAAGCTGATACTAAGAAAGTCGTGTCTGATTTAGGAAACAAGCTAGCACATGCAAAAGCTGAGGTAAAAGCTGATGTAGAGAAAGCGAAGGCTGATGTTGAGAATAAGCTTGCACATGCAAAAGCAGATGCCGAAAAGGCGAAAGCCGACATAGGAAATAAGATGAATGACGCATTGAAATGAACAATGCTGATCAGAACCATAATCAATTTTTCGGCGGTGTAAGATGAAATATAGTAAAATTTTGATATGTATGACAGTGCTCGTTTGCCTCGCAGTTCAGGCATTCGCACAGTCGGATTATTTGGAAGGCGGATATGTTAAAAGTTCCAGTGGCAGTTCAATGGGATCAAGTGGAGATTGGATCAGTCCCAACGTGGGTCACACGTCCACTCGTTCAAATTCCGATCCAGGGCTGGCCGGCATGTTACAGTGGCTCGATACGCCTGTCCCTGATTTCCCCTGGTACACGACTGGTGGTTCCTTCTACAGCCAAGCATATAGCTACACCACGTTCTCTCCCTATACAGAGTACTATACAACCACCGGTACACCTGTAGTAGGCGGGATAATAAGCAATCCTACCAAGTTCGATATAACCCAGAAAACACCCTCTAGTGTGTACTACGGTGCCGGAGTAGGGTTGCCGTATACCCAGTATGCATCCACCGTGCCATCCAAGACCAACGATCTCTGGATCCAAGGAGCAACAAACTGGACACAGTATGTGGTGAGCCCAGTTGGGACCTGGCTGCAGCTAATCGCCTACGCGCCTGTTGAAGGACCGACAGGTTTCTATGAGATGATTCAAACCGACACAACCAGTTCGAAGTACTGGAATTATCAGTTCAACCAGGGTTATAACACCATGAACTTCAATGCCGACCAGATTGGAAGACATATGCTCTACTTTGTGGTTAACAACCAGCCCAGCAATGTGGTTGTTGTGGATGTGTTTGCCCAGGCTTAGTCAGGGTTAACAAAGCCTGCATCTCAGAGATGAGGTGCAAATAAAATTTTTGAGACTGATGGTTATGCATTTCTGCGATTTAGGCTTGATGCAATAGATTTAACATTTGCATCAGATGTTACCTTTCTAAAGTATATCATTGTCCTATAAGCTGCCAGTATGAAGCCGTAGACAGCGGGGCCAACTATCACGCCCACAATCCCGATAACAAATACCGGCGCTGTAAATGCCATGAGGGTGATGAGTGGATGAATTGAAGCGCTTGCGGATGCCAGTCGAGGAAGAACAAGGTTATTAGGGATTACTGTAAGGAAGATTACTCCGAAGGCCAATAGAGCTATGCCTCTGGTATATTCCTCAGTCAGCAGATAGTAAAGTGCAATCGGCCCGAAGATCAATTCAGGTCCTACCATAGGAACCAGGGCGACAACAGCTATTATCATGCCCCATAGTAATGGGTAAGGAACGCCGAGCACAAGAAATCCTAATGCCCCAGTGATCCCGATCAGTAGAGAGTTAAGAAAAAAAACCCGGAATAGGCTCTTATAGATGAGATTCAGTTCGATAAGAAGATGTGTGGTAACTTCTTTTTCGCTAAGTAGCTCTTTAAATTCTTCGATTATACGTCTGCCGTCAACAAGGAAGTAATAGGTGAAGATTATTGCCAGAAGAAACTGAGTAAAGTATATTGGTAGGTTTGAGGCGAAGCTCATGATGCGGTCCTGCAAAACCGGTTGGACCATTATAATTAGGGCGGTGGGAATGTCACCTATCCCCTTCACGTAATTTGCAGCCAAAGTCGGCAGGTAGATCTCAGAAAGATCATTAATTGCGCCAGAAAAATTGGATGCCTGTATCTGAAGATAGGCTACGCCGCCCAAACCCAGTAAATTCGACATCTCCGTTATGAGTGCATCGGCTGCCGCAAAGATGACAAATATTAGTATAAAAAATATTATCAATATGGATGCTAAAGCAGAAGCTCGACGGTGGTGACCGACATTCCTGGAGAAATACATGAAGACCGGATCCAAAATATATGCCAGCAGAAAGCTTAAAAGAATCGTCGATATAAAATCTTTGCTAATGTATGTCGCGAAGATGATTAATGCAAGGATGATGGCTGCGAAGACAAAACGAAATATGCGGTGTTCATCCATGTCATACATTTACTGTTCAATTCTAGATAAACATTATGAGTTAATTGCTAGCGGTCTTTTGCAGCTCAGCCGTTAGACCGCTATTACATGAGCGTTGTTATTGCCTACTTTTTCCAACCTTTTCTTGCGTCACCTTTGGCTGGTGTACCCTTTTTCCCAGAATTCGCAACACCTTTCTTTACATCTGCGCTTCCGGAAGCCACTGTCTTTCCTGCATCCGGCGTTGTTTTAACTGCAATACCCTTTGTTCTCTTGTCTTTCTTATTTTGCATTTCAAATTCTCCATCAAAACTTATTCTACGATTGGCTTAATACAATATTTTTAAATATAAAGCTTTTGGTACATAGATAGATATGCATCATAATCTATATATACATCATGTACCCTTCGATAAGGATTAATGCCCAAGACTACATTGACCTTATCCGAACCCATAGCTAAGACGCTTAAGGTTTATACTGCGAAAACAAAGAGCAGCATGCGTGCTCAAAGTGAAGTTGTTGAGGAAGCGCTAGTCGAGTTCTTTGAGAGGCACAACGTTAAGATCGAAATCTAATGTACACACGATTAGGCTGACGAATGGCCGTTGCAGTAAGTGAGGATGGATCGCTGTGGTCCTCACCTATTCATATGATTTCCAACCCAAACAGTCTATGGCCAATTGCGAAATAAGCTTTTATGAGGCCGATCGTTATACCAAGAGATAAACTCGTCGAATGAATGAAAAGCTGATCTGTGCTTGACGTATTCTCCGAAGAATTGTTCTAGCTTTCCGTTCGTCTGAGGATACTTCACTCTGGCTAATATGGGCTTGATGCCATTTCATATCCTGGATAATGCATCCAAGCTTAGATGATAGGCGAAATAATTTCAGGACTCTACAGAACTGAAAAAATATGAAAACCGAGAGAGGGTTCACTTCATTCCCAACCTGATGTGCGGGTTATTCTTGACCCTCTGCGCTCCCGATGCAATAAGCAGCCCTGTTCCATATGATCATGTTTTTTCAAGGTTCTCTTCCAGGTATCCGAATAGACGGTGCAAGAAGTAAGTGTCGTAGCTGAGATCGTGATTCCTGTTTGTCATGATCAGCAGGTCGAATGGCCGGTCGGCGTCTATAAACGCATCGACCAGCTGCATGGTCATGCAGGGATTGACATTATCATCCGCATCCCCGGCTATGAGCAGCAGCTTGCCTGTCAGATTCCCAGCCTTGCTGGATGTTATCTGCTCCCCATAATCTGATGAATTCAAGCCCTCGTACTTCTCGCCCCAATAAGCCCCGTAAAATCGGCCATCATAGTCTCCGCTTGAGGCCACGCCCACCTTGTAGAAATCAGGATAGGTGAGCAGAGCCTGAGCGGTCATAAATCCGCCTGCAGAGTGGCCGAACATCCCTACTCTGCTCATGTCCATGTAAGGCCGATCCCGCGCCAGCTGCTTTATGACATTGATATGATCCGACAGTGCGGCATTGCCCAAATGACCGTAGGAAGCATCATGGAATTCCTTGGATCGGAAGGGGGTGCCCGGGCCGTCCAGGGTGACGACTATGAACCCCAGCTCAGCTACGGCCTGAGCCCTCAAGAATATCTTGTTCACCCAGGAAAGATCACCTGGGAACGATTTTGCTGTGACTGTGATCCAGGGTCCCGGATAAACGGTCTCCACAACAGGATACTTTTGGGAGGCGTTGAAGCTGGTGGGCTTAATCAGCAGGCCGTAGAGGTCTGTCTTGCCGTCCAGCGCCTTTACGCTAAACCTCTCAGGCGGTTTCCAGCCCATATCTGTGATGTTTTTTATGTCTGCGTTTTCTAAATTCAAGGTTATGTTGCCGAACAGATCTCTAATCAATGTAACCGGTGGCTCGTCCACTCTGGAGTAAGTGTCAATGAAGGCAGTATCGCTGGGATCAGCCTGAATATTATGATCTGCGTCTTCCGGCGTGAGCAGCTGCAAATCGCTGCCATCCAAATTCACTCTATATAAATGGCAATAATAGGGGTCACGACCCGGCTCTCTTCCTCCTGCCGTGAAATAGACCTGTGATCTATTTTCGTCCACAAACAAGAGATCTCTCACGACCCAATCGCCGGAGGTTATGGCGCTCTTTTGCTTTCCATCATGCTGCAGCAATTTCCATAAAAGACTGATCAGATCAACAACACCATGATCATCCTGGTCTCAGATAATGGCGCCAGCATGGAAGGCGGCACGAACGGCTCATTCGGCGAGTATATGCCTTTTATTCATCCGTGAGATTCGTGATCTATTTATTCATTGACCTACCATTACGGGAGCATGAAGACGTTATTCCAGAAATTAATCATTCTACTGTTCTTGGCTGGAGCCTATCCCGTATTTGCTCAATATGATTCTGGAACAGATGCGGGTTACACCTGCTGGCAGTGTCCTGTCTGCGGATACGTCGTCAGCATGACTGATGAACAGGCGGCAAATATCAACTCCTATACACCCTGCCCGGTGTGCTTCTCAGCTTATGCCGGTAACTTCATGTCTGTATCCTGTCCAACTGCTCTGGATTATAGTCCCTCCGACACATTCGGCAAATCAGACAATACCGACGCACCCGAATACACCAAACCGAATTATGGTCTGCCACAAGCGGATAGCCGTGCAGTGAACACAGTCGTTAATGGATCGACGGATATACCGAGTGCGAATTTAGAATCGAGTCTCGAAACCTCCTCTTGCAAAGGAAAGATCCTGATGGTACTCTCTCCGAAGCAGTATCAAGAAGAAGAGCTGAATGTGCCTCGTGATTACTTTCAGAGCAGGGGTTACTCTGTCGCCCTGGCCTCCAAAGGAGTGAAGACGGCCACCGGCATGAATGGTGAGAGCACCCAGGTGGATCTGGATCTGAAGAATGTCAAGCTATCAGATTATATCGCTGTGGTCTTCGTTGGAGGCGAAGGAATCTACTCCCTCAAGCTAAACCAAGATCCGGATTACATAGCATTGGCAAAGTCAACCAATACTCAAGAGAAACTGCTGGCTGCCATATGTCTTGCACCCTGGATCCTGGCTGACGCTGGGCTGCTCAAAGGCAAGAGAGCCACAGCATCGGAAACGGACCATATCAAAGCTAAAGGGGCAATTGTCTCAGATGAGGCAGTAGTGCAGGATGGAAACATTATCACTGCAAATGGTCCTGATGCATCACGAGAATTCGCAGAAGCGATAGTTGCTGCCTTGGAGGGCTCTGAGAGTGCAGATGGCGATAGAGTCTCTCAAATAGACAAAAGCTCAGCCTTAACAGTCTCCAGTACGGGGTTGGTAAAAGAAGGAAGTTCATCAGCTAAAAAATGGAAGTGCACTGTATGCGGTTACATCTATGATCCCGCGGAGAACGACGGCATTCCCTTCGAGCAGCTTGACTCCAACTGGAAATGCCCCTGCGGTGCTTCCAAGAGCAAATTTGTCCGTATTTGAGTCGTTTGCTCTTGGTATTACCTTTTTCTTCGCCGATGGGGCAATATTTCTCGCGAACAAGAGCTATCAATAGTGAGAAATAAGTTGAAATAAGTTAATATTCAACTCGTTGCCCAAGGAGTCCCCATCTCTTCAGGGTGGGGTAGTTGACGGGTTTTTAGTCTTCGAGGAGAGGGGAATAATGAGATACAGATTCCATCTAATGGGATTCATCCTGATAATGACGATACTTGTCACCACGTTAAGCGTAAGCTGCCAGATGCAAGGCAGGACCGACCAGAAAAATAGTACTGATATTACACCTCAAGAAGCATATAGCCAACTCCTGAACACTTCCATGGAGATGGCTTACCTCGATACGATGATAAGCCTCTCCCAATGGGATCAGGATATTTCCATGCCTCAGAATGGAGCGAATTATCGGGCCAAGGCCCAGAGCTATATGGAGGATCTGAAGAATAAAAAGTGGATCGACCCGGAATTCGGAAGGCTTCTCTCTATTGCTAATAACGGCAGCAATTGGTCTGTAATCGAAAACGCAAACCTGAGGCTGTGGAATCGCGATTATACTAAGAGGATAAAACTTCCGCCAGATTTCGCTATGCGTGAATCGGAGATGGTCTCCAAATCTCTGGTTTCCTGGGAGAATGCCAGGGAGAAAAACAATTACTCCATATTCCAGCCCTACCTAAATGACCTGATCGAACTGAACCGGGAGAAGGCAAGAGCATGGGGATATGAGGAGCATCCTTATGACGCCCTCCTGGATGACTTTATGCCGGGAATGACTGCGGCCAAGTGCGATGAGCTCTTTGAAACCATAAAGCCTCATATTATCGAGCTGATAGTTAAGATAAATGAGTCCAGTTTAAATGGCTCTATTATAAATGGATCCATCAAGACGGCTACAAAGAATGTCTATGGCAACGCCACCTATCCAAAGGAAAAACAAGAGGCTTTTCTGAGGAATCTCACCTCTGCCCTGGGATTCGATTACGAAGCCGGAATGATGGTCAAAGCCAAGAGGAATCCGTCAACCTACAGTATAGGAGTGCATGATGTCAGAACCAGCCTGCGTTATGATGAACACAATCCTGAGATAGCCCTTCTGGATGAGATTCACGAGTGCGGTCACGGCATCGCCGCCCAGAGGATTCCTGATGAGTACATGGGAATGCCCATTTCATCGGAGCCGGGCATGGATATGGCCGAAGCGAAGGCCAGGCTCTTCGAGAACAATCTGGGTCGCAGCATTGCTTTCTGGCAGTACTGGCTGCCTCAGATGAAGAATGAGTTCAGACCGAACATGGATAATGTCTCGGTGGATGAGATGCATAGATACATCAATCGGCTCAATATCATCCCGATCCGCATCGATGCCGATGAGGTATCCTACATAATTCATATAATCATTCGCTACGAGATGGAACGCGACCTCTTCGAGGGAAAGATCAGAGTTGACGATCTGCCGATGATATGGAAACAAAAGTACAAGGATTACTTAGGACTGAATATAACCGACGACAATAACGGCATACTTCAGGATGTTCATTGGGCTTATGGAAACTTTGGCTACTTCCCGGCTTATGCAATTGCTTCCATGAATTCCGCTCAGCTGGAGGGGGCCATGAGAAGAGACCATCCTGATCTTGACCAGAGATTTGCTTCGGGCGATTTCTCCATACCAGCCAACTGGATGGCAGAGCATGTCTACAAGCATGGTGCCGTCTATGATACGCCGGAGCTGATGAAGAAGGCAACAGGAAACGAGACGCAAGCCCATGATTTTCTCAGCTACCTGGACGGCAAGTACGGGAGACTGTACAATCTCAAGGAAACCCCGTAATCAGGAAGCTGCCATTAGACTTGCAGTGTTGTTGATGACTGCAAGCCACCCATATTTTTAATAGATGAAAGCCCTTTTTTCGCATATGAAGCGAAAATCATTTGCTGCTTGGACTGTGATAGCACTCCTATCCATAGCGTCAATATCTAGCGGCGATTCCGATCAGACAGAGAACAAAGATGTGAAGGTCATACACTTTATCAATGGTGCAATGGGCGACAAATCGTTCTTTGATTCGGCTGTGCGAGGAATTGCCAGAGCAGAGGAAGATTTCCATCTTGATGTGACCACGATTGAGGGAGGCTATGACACCACTCTCTGGAAGCAAATGATTGAGGATGCAGCCACCAATAAGGATTACGATATTATGATTGTAGGCACCACTCCAATGCTGGAGTTGCTGGAGGAGGTGGCCCAAATGCATCCTGATAAGAAGTTCATAATATACGATTCCTGCGTGAACTACACAGACAGCAATTTTGGAAACGTATATTCCATCCTCTACCGGCAGAATGAGGGCGCTTACCTCGCGGGCGTTTACGCGGGATTGATGACAAAAACCAACAAAATCGGCATACTTGGCGGGCAAAACAGCACGACCATAAATGACTTTGTAATTGGATATGAGCAGGGTGCAAGGTCTGTGAAACCTGATCTCGATATCCTTGTGGCATATGCAGAAAGCTGGAACGATTCTGCCAAGGGAGAGGCAATGGCCAGAGATATGTATAAAGATGGGGCCGATATAATCTTCCAGGCAGCCGGAACCACGGGATTGGGCGTCTTCCAGGCTGCTTTGAATTCAGACAAATATGCCATAGGCGTTGATTCTGATCAGGCGCTGCTAATGGAGAATACCGACCCTGAGCAGGCCAAGCATATAACCACATCTATGATGAAGAACGTGGATCAGAGCCTCTACCGAGCCCTCGGATTGTATATTGATGGCCAATTGCCCTTTGGTCGGGCCGAGACTCTGGGTATCAAGGAAGGGGCCGTGGGTTTGGCTAAGAGCAAATACTATCAGCAGATTACGCCTGAAGATGTTAAAGCCAAGATAAATCAGACTGAAATATATATCAGGAATGGCAGGATAACGGTAGAAACGGCATTTCGATGAACAATCCAAGAAGATATGGCAGCTCCCCATTTTCCGTAGCTGTCATCCACGGCGGCCCTGGGGCCGGGGGCGAGATGGCCCCTGTAGCTAAAAGTCTTTGCGCCAGGCGGGGCATTTTAGAGCCGCTGCAGATGGCTCATTCCCTGCCTGCCCAGGTCGAAGAGCTGAAAGGAATTCTGGAGGAGTGTGCAGATCTGCCGGTCACATTGATTGGCTTTTCCTGGGGTGCATGGCTCTCATTTATCCTGGCTGCCCGCTATCCGGCTATGGTCAAGAAGCTGGTGCTGGTAGGAAGCGGTCCATTCCAGGAGAAGTACGTGCCAATAATTATGCAGACGAGGCTCTCACGCCTGGACAAGAAGGAAGAAAGCCAGGTGAGAAGGATCTTTGCCATCCTGAATGGACCAAGTAACGACGATCGGGAGAAGAACAGGGCACTGGCCCTCATGGGCGAGCTATTCTCAAGAACCGATGCCTTTGATCCTATAAAATGCCAAACAAATGAATTGAACCAGCCAATTATATCATGTCAGGCAGACATCTATGAATCCGTCTGGAAGGAGGCTTCGCTCCTGAGGCAGACTGGAGAGCTGCTGGAGCTGGGCAAGAGAATCCGCTGCCCGGTAGTAGCCATACACGGGGATTGGGATCCGCATCCATGCAAAGGCGTTAGCGAGCCTCTGCAGGCTACCCTGATGTGCTTCAAGTTCATTTTGTTGGAGAACTGCGGGCACATGCCATGGATGGAGAAGAGTGCAAAAGATAAATTCTACTCCATACTTGAGGCGGTGATTGATTCTTAGCTTTTTTATCTTCTAGATTTCAAGGCCCTCATTTCTGCAGATCTCCTGCAAATAATCCTGCAGCGATCTCTTGTGGCCCTTTCGGGCGGCCAGCTTCTGTATCTCTTTCATGACGCCACTGCCATACTGCATGGCCTTCTTTTCATATTGGGCAATAGCAGGTGACATATACCGTCCGGCAACGGCTCGCAGCGGTCTCTTGCGCACTCCTTCCGCTACCAGCATCTCTGCCGGGATACTCCGGGCAGCTGTTACTACTCTGCAGTCCATGTAGGGCAGAGAGAAGCATGCTTCATGCAGTCTTGCCACTGCCTGATCTCTGCATAGCTGCAGAGCAAGCCCCTGGAAATCCTTCTCCATATCCGAAGCGAGAGAATCGGTCTGCAAATAGCGGGAGTAGCCTGCAAAGAGTTCATCCGCTCCCTGACCGGCCAGGATGCGAGTCTGGCCATGCCGGCCTGCCCATTGGCAGACGAAATATAGTGTTGTAGCAATGGATGCATTCACCGGGTCCCTCCTGGGTATGACTGCTAAAACAGCTGTCAGGGCTTCTTCAATTGATGCCGGATCGATTATATGCTCATGAAGGGTCAGGCCAAACTCCTCTGCCACCTGTCTGGCATGCAGAATATCATGCGATCCGGCTATTCCCACCACAACGCACTCTCTGCCGGCCAGCCGGGCGACAAGTGCCGAGTCCACGCCTCCGGATAGAGCCACAACCCCCTCATCGCTGCGAAGCTGTACCGCAATTCTTATGGCCTCATCCAGATCCATGAGCGGATATTTGGGGTCCACTTTTCCCGTCTCTTTGCCGCTACAGATCACAGTTCCCGCCGGGCAGTCTCCCGGCATAATCCCGAAATGATCGCGCGCCTGGCAGCCATTGTATTCCAAGAAGAACTCGCCGCCAAATCTGCAGATTGCCGCCGGATTTTGGGCGAGAATTTCCAAGGCATCGCTCTCTTCCAGCCTCTTTCCCTCCAGTTCCATCCAGCCCTTAACCTTTAGCGAAAAATCCATAGATATATCCTTCATCTCGTCCGAACCAATTCAGGAATGCGAATTGTTTACAAACAGTATGTAGTCATATATTTACGTCTTCCCTGGATTAGATGATATTGCCATGTGAAGAGAAAACGTTTTAACCTGTGACGATCTGTCCTAAAACCGATTCAATAACAGGAGACCGCCACGTGAAAAACATTGCATCCGATTGCCTGGAAAGAGTGAGAGAGGAAAAGCCGCTCATACACCATCTGACGAACTGGGTTACTATTTACGATTGTGCCAATATTGTAAAGGTATTTGGAGCCTCTCCGGTCATGGCTCATGCCGGAGAAGAGGTGGCAGAGATGGCCGGCATTGCCGGCGCTCTGGTCTTGAATATCGGCACTCTGACAACTGATTTCGTCGAGGCCATGATACTTGCCGCTAAGAGTGCCAATAAAAAGGGAATTCCGGTGGTCCTTGATGTCTGTGGTGCCGGAGCCACAAAATTTCGCGATGAAAAATGCTTTGAGATACTGGATACGGTAAGTGTAAGCATCATCAAAGGCAATTCTTCTGAGGTCGCTCGCATAGCCGGAGAGAGCGTTTCTACCAAGGGCGTGGATGCCTCGGATGTGGCGAAGAATCTGCAGGAGATAGCGCGAGACCTGGCTGCAAAAAGGAATTGCACCGTGGTTATTACCGGAAAAGAGGATATTGTGGCTGATGAAAAGAGAGTGGTAAGGGTGCTAAACGGCCACGAAATGATGGCAAATATTGTGGGCACAGGATGCATGGCCACATCGGTAATCGGCACATTTGCCGCCGTGGAAAAGGACTTTGTCGCCGCCTGTGCAGCCGGTCTTGTCTGCTATGAGATCGCAGCAGAATTGGCAGCCGCAAAGGCAGAGGGGCCGGGCAGCTTCAAGGAAATGCTCTTTGATGCCGTGTACAATCTTGACGGCGAGACTGTAAAGGGAATGCAGAGGATCGAAGCGTGAAAGGATACTACTTCATAACGGACAGCAAGCTGAGCCGTGCCGGAAATGAGAGCGATGTGCTCTGCGCCGTCTCCTGCGGCGTAAGAGTTGTCCAGTACAGAAACAAGAATGCAGAGACCAGGGAAATGTACCAGGAAGCTGTGCGGCTGGGGGAGATATGCAGGGACTCGGGCAGCATCTTTCTCATCAACGATCGGATCGACATTGCCCTTGCCGCACAAGCCGATGGCGTTCATCTGGGCCAGGCCGATATGCCCTGCCCGGCGGCCCGTAGACTGCTGGGGCCGGATAAGGTTATAGGCGTTACCGTCCACAACCTCGCCGAAGCACTGGAGGCGCAGAGCCTCGGAGCTGATTATCTGGGAGTCTCTCCTATCTTCCAGACTGCTACTAAACCGGATGCTGGAAAGCCGGCTGGCATCAGGCTGATCGAGGAGATCAGAAGGGAGGTTGACATTCCTCTGATTGCCATTGGCGGAATCAACCATGGCAATGCGCCCGAGGTCGTGCGAGCAGGAGCAGACGGCCTTTGTGCCATATCGTGCGTGGTTGCCAAAGAGAATGTAAGGGAAGAGATATCAAAGTTTCAGGAAATTTTTGCGTCACATGGGCGAGAGATCTAAGAAGCGAACAACCGCGCCATTCAGGACTCGGTAGTTTACCGCAGGATCTTCAGGCGAAAAAATATCCTTTTTTAGCCTCTGACTACCACGAAAGTATAAAATGCGAGGGCGTTTTTAGGAGGTGGCATTGGTGGACCCGACGGAGCCGCAAGAACCATGACTGAGCAAAATCGCAGGTACGTAATTAAAGAGATCGGCAAGCTTCTCTCTGAGATCTGGCGGATCAAAGGGCTGGCGGAGCAGGAATATGGACCGCAGCATCCCATAACCAAGAAGCTCTCCAGCATGCATGCGGATGCCCAGGCGTTGCTCCAAGAAAAATCGGACTGCCATAAGCGATAGACGTAACCGATTCTGCCGCCTGAAGACGATGGATTGCCCTCCCTGGCCCAGAGCTTTCCTCTGCTCGGCCTGTCCCGGATGGCTGGCGGGCTAATATTTCCAAACTGCATCAGATGCTGTTTTAGCAGGAAGCTGAGCACTTGCTGATGGGTAGAGGATACTCTTTTGTAAAACGATTGATGAGTAGCTTTTCACCATCCTGGAAGTGAGGCAATTTTGTGAACGTCTTCTGTCAGGATGGAGGCGTCAGATTAAAGGTGTCAGACAAAAATAAACAGGTTTGACCTTTGGTGATACATCCGATGAGCGACGACTCCCGCAGAGATATTCAAATCGGCAGCAAGGCAGAAGACAGCGTGCTCGTGACCGGCTCGCAGAATGTTGTCATCCAGGCGGAGCAGGTGATGCTTAAGGCGGCAGAGCAAGCAGCCCTTTCAAAGCGCGACCCAGCTCGCATGCTGCGTGTCCTGGCTCTGCTGGCCGCCCCAGTGTACAACCCTCGCTCTCCGGACAGGTCGCCAAGCCCTCTGGACCTGCGCCAGGAGTGGCATGTTCTGGCCGACGGTGTGCGCCGGAGTGGCGCGCCCATTCTTCTGGCACGCCTCGGCCTTCCCACTCTGGATGCTCTGCGCTACGCTCTTTCCCCTCGTGCCCGTGAGCAAAGCATCTTTCCCCACATCCTCCACTTCAGCGGCCACGCTTGGCGAGGGGGGCTGCTTCTGGAGGATGAGCTGGGACAGGTGCATCCCGCTACTACCGCTGAAATACTGAAGGCTCTAGAGGGGTTGCCTCAACCGTTGGATCTGGTGGTGCTCAACGGCTGTGAGAGTGCCGCCGACGCTCAATCCGTGGCCCAGGCTCTGGTAGATGGCGGGCTGGCCCGTGCTGTGGTCGGCCATGAGCGGCCCGTTCGTGACGACGAGGCGGTGGCCTTTGCCGCCCGTCTCTATGCCGAACTTACCGGCGGATTCATTCTAAGGGATGCTGTGGACCGCGCCAAAACGAAGATCACCACTCATGAGGTGATCCTGCTGGGTGACGAAGCACTGCGCTTCGAAAACTTGAGCGGCGGGGAGCCGATAGTGGACGATCGCCGCCAGCGCGGCAACCTGCCCTCGCAAAGCAGCCACTTCCTGGGCCGTGGTCGTGAATTGGTGCAGATCAGCCGTGAACTGGCTCATCCTCCTGCGGTGGTTGTGCTCTCCGGGCCGCCCGGCATTGGCAAGAGCAGCCTGGTTTTGGAGGCAGCGCAACGAAACGGCTGGCGCTTTCCGGGCGGAGTGGCCTATGCCGCTGGACCACGACCTGAGGACGCCCGTACCACGACCGCTGCCGAGATGTTGACCATCCTGGCCGGTGCCCTGGGGCTGGAAAGGACAGAGGACCTGTCCCAATACTTGGCTTTGCAGCCCACGCTGCTTCTTCTGGACAACCTGGAATCGCTTCCTGCGAATGAAATGGCCTGCCTGCGAGAATTTTTGCGACGATTGGGCAGGGAGAGCGCCGTCATTTTGGCAATGCGCCCCTCATGTGAGGCTCTGGAGGAACTCCCATCTGCCAGGCCCATGCGGCTGCACCATGGCCTTGCCGTGGAAGAGGCGACACGCTATGCGTTAGCTCTAGCCGACCAGCGTGGGATACCACTGACCTGGGAGAAAGCCCAGCTTATCACTCACGCCGTAGATGGTCACCCCTTGCTGCTGGAGCAACTGGTAGCTTCAGCTGGTCGAAGTGATCTGGATGAGTTGCTGGATGAGGTGGCTAAAAAGGAGGGCGACTTTGCCATCCGGATAGAGACGGTCTATTCCTGGAATGCCGCCCGTCTGGATGAGGCAGGGCAAGCGGCCTGGGCATCTCTGCCTCTCTTCCCTGCCGGGAGCGCCCCGGAGAGCGTTTTGCGAGCCGCCGCCGGAAAAGATGGCCCGCAGAAATTGAGTGAGGCTGCTCTGGCCGACTTTGACCCCACCGGGCAGCTCTGGCGCTGGCACGCCACGGTTGCAAAATACGCTCGCAGCCGCTGGCCTCTTCCTGAGGATGAGCAGCGCTCCCGGATGATTGCGCTCCTCCCCGCATGGACTGAGTGGCTAAAGCGTCAGCCGGCCGGGAAGGAGCTGACGCTCACCAGGCTGGAGGCGTCCCGTTTAAGCCTAACGATTCTTATCGAGATCTGCAGTTCGGCTTCATACGAGGATGCCTGGTTTTTCCTTGATGAATTGGATGCGCGTCTGCCCCTGCCAGAACGCACCTTGACCTTGAGGGAGCTGGCTGCAAGAGTGTGCATAGCCAAATTGCTTGTGCTGCCGGCCGACGACAAATCCAGGCGTGCAGGATTGCTCAACAACCTGGGTGGAGCGTTTTCCGCTTTGGGGCAACGGGAGGCTGCGCTGGAATCGGCGCATGAGGCAGTAGACGTCTATCGCAAGCTGGCCTCATCCAATCCCCAGGCATTCCTTCCCGACCTGGCGATGAGCCTCAACAACCTGGGCAACAGGCTTTCCGACCTGGGGCAACGGGAGGCTGCGCTGGAATCGGCGCATGAGGCAGTAGACGTCTATCGCAAGCTGGCCTCATCCAATCCCCAGGCATTCCTTCCCGAC